>Ga0209403_10000122_pt1 | contig 119458 bp, 77 predicted proteins | sample ArcticOcean_MG_C_8_FD_187440 | JGI IMG/M metagenome (GOLD analysis project Ga0209403, IMG submission 187440) | Marine microbial communities from western Arctic Ocean - ArcticOcean_MG_CB11_86 (SPAdes) (version 2) | ecosystem: Environmental > Aquatic > Marine > Oceanic | place: Arctic Ocean...
GAGGCCAACCTCCGCTTCTCTCAGCCGCTGGAGATTTGCGATCGCTGATTGATGAAGCGTCTCAAGGGCATCGCCACCCATTGCCATCGCGTCGCGAACCTTTTTCCGATAGCCGCTGAAACGGTTCTTGTAGTAGTCCGGATTTCGCTTCTCCATGTCGTTGATCCAGGCTTCTGCCTCAGCCGGCGTTTCAGCTGTACCCTTGGTCAGCAGCGCTTCGATCCACCACTGTCGCGCCGATTCGTCCAGATCCTCGCCTCGCCGACGTGGCAACGTGACTGACTGGTAAGTCAGCGAGGTCAACAGGTTTGGCTTCTTCGGATCGGTGCTCGTGTAACTCTCCACACGGATGCCATCTGCCAGGCTGAACAAATCCGTACGAGCAGCCCACTGCATCTGGATTGCTGAGTTGGGCGAAAACACGACAGCGGGACAACGAAGTTCGATGGCCCAAAGGTAGAGTCCCAGTACCGTTTTACCGGTCCCCGGAGGAGCGACGATATGCAATCGTCGCTGACCTTCAGCAAGCTGCTCGCGCGCGATGGCAATCGCGTCCGCTTGCGTCGGCCTGAGCTGACTGTTGAAACTAATCTGGGGAAAGAGTTCCGGCATGCAGTCCAGTATCTCCAAATCCCGAATCGGCTGCTATCCGGCCAGAATAGATCCGATGCCGCCCTTCGATGTATATAAGGATGCGACGTTTTAGGCAGCTGTGCCCGAAAATACCCCATTTAGCACTGTTTTGGGCCAAACAGTCACTTTATGCCCTGTTTTCCCAACCCCCAGGACTACAATCCACGCGATTCAGCTTACTGCCGCAGTCGATATTGGCTTTCATCCCTAGCAGCACTGCGATCCCTCTTACCTAGCCTGTCATTGGCCTGCGAATGTACTATTTCAGCTGCTAGATCCAACAGGTCGGCCAGGTCGGACTGACCGTCCACAAAGCCGCGCCAGGCCGGAGCGACGTACGGTTAAATCCGAATCCCGCTCTACCCTGTTAGGCTATAATTCGATACGCCAGACATCGATAGTCCTTACCTGGGGATGCCGCTGTCTTCTCCCACCTTTCGGTAAGTCATCCATGAGATCCTCACTGCTGATTAGCTGTGCCCTGTTGATCTGGATGCACGCCGGCTCAGAGGCCAGGGGCCAGTCCGACGAACTTGGTGAAACGCCGGCCGATCAACAGGCAGCGATCGTAGCGCTCAAGGGCTACCAGTCCAACCTACAGAAGAATCGCGACGGCACAGTCCGCTTTGTTCGATTCAGCAAAACACTGGTCACCGACGCTCACCTCAGTCACATCACAGTTTTCAAGCAATTGGATTACCTGGCTGTTATCACACCCGGAGTGACGGAAGAAGGTCTCAAGCACATCGTAGGATTGACCAACCTTGATTCACTGATCTTAAGTGATTCACAAGCGGGCGACGCGACCATCGCCCTGCTGGGAGAGATGGCCCGCCTCGACACACTTGAATTGGATGGCACGAAGATCACCAGTGCCTCGCTGCAGATGATCAGCACACGACAGGCGCTCACGCACCTGTCGCTGGCAAGAACGGCCGTCGACGATTCAGCCCTATCCCAACTGGCAATGTTGCCGGTCCTGGAGCATCTGGATCTCAGCGGAACTCAGATCAGTGATGCAGCCGTTTCATCGCTGGCCCAGCTCGCCACGCTCAAGAGCTTACGACTGGACGACACAGCCCTGACCGGCAAGGGCCTTGCCGCTCTTGGCAGCCTGGAACAACTGGACCTCTTGAGTCTGAATGGCACCAACATTCAATTGGAGAATCTCAGCGAGCTGAAGCAGCTTGTGTCGGTCAAGGAGATCCTCTTGCGGCGGACATCGCTTACACGCCAGCACATCAGTGAGTTAATCACCCAGATGCCAGGCACGCGATTGAGAATGACGCCAACCGAAGGGCAACGCTTGAGCACCTACGAGCGATACCTGGCTGGTCAGCCACTAGCAACGGCTAACGCTGCCGGCGATGGACTGGGGGCTACCGACCCGAACATCCCCGTGCAGCCGTCCGTTGCTGTTCGTTTTGCCAAGCCGGGCGACGAAGCACCACTTTTTCAGCGACATATCGTCCCGCTGCTGGGAAAAATGGGTTGCAACGGTCGGACCTGCCATGGTTCCTTCCAGGGCAAGGGTGGCTTCACGCTCTCGATGTTCGGCTATGACTTCGCGGCGGATCATGCCTCCATGACCGAGGACGGTTCCGGTCGAATTCAGCTGGATGACCCCACTGAAAGCCTGGTACTTCTCAAGCCGACCATGCAAATTGACCATGGCGGTGGCGAACGATTCACAGTGGACTCATGGCAATACAACCTGCTGGCCCAATGGATCAAGCACGGTGCCCATGGTTCGGACGAGCCCGCCACGCTGGTCCGGCTTGATGTGGCACCAGCTGAAGTCATCTTTAATCGACAAGGCCAGAAGGCCAAGCTGGAGGTGATTGCCAACTGGAACGATGGCAGCCGCGAGGATGTGACCACGCTTGTTCGGATGGAGATCATCGACGACCAGGTTGCCGATGTCGATTCCGAGGCGACCGTTCATAGCAAGGAACCGGGCGATACACACGTCGTCATCAGTTATGACAAGCACGTGGTAACAGTTCCAGTCATGCGACCGGTATCCCGGCTGACTGGCAATCGGTTCCCCGATGTTCCCACACCGACCAGGGTAGACGAGCTGGTTGTGGCAAAGCTCGCCAAGCTCGGCATTGTTCCATCTCAGCTTTCCAACGACGAGGATTTCCTCAGGCGAGTCTCGCTCGACATCGCCGGCACGCTGCCCTCCCCGCAGCAGATCAAGGATTTTGTCGCGGACAATTCAGAAAACAAACGGGCAGTAATAATCGACGCACTGCTTGAAACCACTGCCTATGTGGACTGGTGGGCCCTGCGGCTGACCGACCTGACAGGCAGCAGCAACGCTCTGCTGGGCAGCACCGACATGAACTCGCCTTCCGCTCGCCAGTGGGAAGCCTGGATCCGACGCCGGATAGAAGAAAACGTCGGCTGGGACAAGATCGCTGCCGGCATCCTGCTGGCAGAAAGCCGCCGGCCGGGCCAAACCTACGACGAGTTCGCCCTGGAGCAGAGTTCTTTTCAGACGGACGAGCATCGCCAGGGATTTACCGATCTTCAGAACCCCATGCATTACTACTGGGCACGTGATGATCTCCGCGAGCCCGCCGATCGTGCACTCTCCTTCGGATATATTTTCCTCGGCGTGCGACTGCAATGTGCACAATGTCACAAGCATCCATTTGACCAGTGGTCCAAGCAGGACTTTGACGAATTCAGCAACATTTTTTCCAGGATGCGGTGGGGAACTGCCCCGGACTCCAGCGACGCTCACAATCGGCTGAAGCAGCGGCTGGGAGTACCAATCAAGCTGGATACCGCCGCCTTGCGACGGCAAATGTACATGCGGGTCTCTCGCGAAGGACTGCCGATCCCCTGGCGAGAAGTTTATGTGGACGAACCGGCTGACCAACCCCAGGTCGCTCGACTGTTAGGCGGAAGTGCATTTGATCTGAACGAATTTGCAGATCCACGCGAGCCATTATTCTCGTGGCTAGTCAGTCGCGACAACCCGTACTTTACTCGCGCGGTCGTTAACAGGTTCTGGTTCCATTACTTCGGCTATGGAATCGTTAATCCAGTCGACGACCTCAGTGCGGGCAACCCTGCTGCCAATGAAGCTCTGCTGGCCTACCTCGCCAATGCCTTTGCCGACAACGGCTATGACCTCAAGTGGCTACACCGTGAAATCACCAACAGCCGCACTTATCAGTTGAGCTGGCAGACGAACGACACGAACAAAAATGATGCACGGCACTTCAGCCACAATCGAATCCGGCGATTGCAAGCTGAGGTTGTGGTTGACTCGATTGAGCAGGCGACCGCTGGCGAAGATCGTAATCGCGATTTCGCCAACAATACATCGAAACGAAAGATCACTCTTCATCCAGGCACCCAGTCGCCACAGAGTGTCGGCTATGCACTGGCGATTTTCGGTAAGCCGACGCGATCGGTAAACTGTGATTGCGAACGAACAGTTCAACCGACATTGTTACAGGGTCTCTACGTACGAAATGACCGCGAGGTGCTGGAGCAGATCGAACGCAAGGATGGCTGGCTTGCAGAACTTGCCGGCCAACTTGGTGAAGAACTGGTCTCCGAGACGGGAGCCGGTGTGATTGTCAAAGCGAGTGACCAGGTCACTGAGCAAGGCAAGCCTTCGCATCAACAGATCGTGACAACTGCTTACTTGCGAACACTCAGCCGGTTCCCAACAGAAGCTGAGCGTGAATTCGCGATACGCTATGTGCAGTCCAGCGAGTCAACAGTTGAAGGGACACGCGAACTGCTCTGGGCCTTGTTGAACACCCAGGAATTCATTACCAACCACTAGGATGTTACCAATCCAACGAGCGTTTTTATGAAGAATCACCAGCAGGCAATCGGGCGGCGAGCTTTCTTGCATGTCGGCTGCGCCGGCATGGCTGGTCTCTCGCTGCCAGCAGGCATGACACGCCTGGCACAAGCTGAAGAGGCAAGCAGCTCGGCGGACGCAGTGCTGTTCCTGAACCTGCTGGGAGGGCCATCGCACCTGGATACATTTGACATGAAGCCGGAAGGGCCGGCAGAAACCAAAGGCAGCTTTGGCAATATCCAGACCAGCATCCCGGGACTCTCAGTCTGCGAGCACCTGCCGAAATACGCGGCCAGCGCTGACAGGTATGCACTGATACGCGGCATCGCGCATTCCACCGGCGATCATCCCCAGGGCCAGGAGTACATTGCCACCGGCAACCGACCAACTCCTGCCTTGCGATATCCGTCGATTGGTTCCATCGTCAGTCGTGAAGTGCCTGGCAACGGTGACCTGCCCCCCTTTGTCGTCGTCCCTCGTTCTGATTGGCATGCCGGGTACATGGGCGACGCCTACGCACCCTTCAAAACCAATGAGTACCCGAAGAAAGGAAAGCCCTTTGAGGTCCGAGGCATTTCCTTGCCCGAGGGCCTGACGGTCGCCAAGGTCAAGCGACGGGGCCAGTTGCTCAAAGAGGTCGATACCCGTTTTCGGGCAGCCGAGAACAACCTGCAACTGCAACAGGCCTTCGATAAGATCGGTAGCCAGGCCGAGACCATGATCCTCTCACCTCGTACTCGGGATGCCTTTGACGTCGGTGCCGAAGCCGAATCCATCCAGTCGCTATTTGCCGACGACGAGATTGGCCAGGGCCTTTTGCTGGCAACCCGATTACTGGAATTTGGAGTTCCCTTCGTATCGGTGTCACACTTCGGCTGGGATACACACACCAACAATTTCAGCGGCCATCAAAGACTCATTCCGCCGCTCGATAACGGAATCGATGCAGTGGTAACGGCACTGGAAGAAAAGGGACTGCTGGAAAGAACCCTGGTCGTGGTGATGGGTGAATTTGGGCGGACACCCAAGATCAACAAGAACGTGGGCCGCGACCACTATCCAAGGGCTAATTTCTGCCTGATGACCGGCGGTGGCGTGCAACCTGGGACGCTGCTGGGTGGCACAAACGAGGGTGGCACCGCAGCCGATGACAGTACCGATATCAAGCCGGACGATATTGCAGCCACGATCCTGCACACGCTGGGCATCAGCCCCCATAAGACTTACTACACCAGTACAGGCCGGCCTGTCGATATCGTGGCCAACGGCCGCGTGCTTGAATCCCTGCTGGCGTAACACAGCGATCAACTCAACAGCAATCGGCCTGGCTCAACCCCAGACCGCAGCAACCGCTGCGATGATGCCCGTTGCAATCAGAATGGCAACACCGGCTGTTGCATGGCCATTAAGGAAGACAGTAATCCCCAAGCCACAGCCCACAAGCACACCGCCCCAGTACAAGCCCGACCACAGAGTGTCGTGCCAATGACGTCCTGCGGATTGCAGCTTGCCGCACTCCGGGCAATTGAACATGCCCCCCTTCATGGACTCCGGAATCTCAAAACGGTGTCCGCAGTTCTCACAGTAGACGTCCATTCCAGGCACTCTCTAGTTCTGACGACCTTCGATGGCACTCATCAGGATCGCAGCGGAGATTCCGATGCGGCGATCAAACAGTCCGTCTGAGTCCATGGAAAAGTCCAGATCCAGCTTGGCAATAAACGGGTTTCGTCTTTGACAAAAAGAGGCGACGTGCTGGCCGTTGACTTCTGCCTTGAACGTCTGCGGCATGATCAGGGATCCAAAACCACCGAGTCGCCGAAGCAGTGCCAAGCCACCACCGTCCTCCTGGAGGGTGCCGATTTCCTCATCATTAGCATCCAAGATGAGCCACGAATCACGGAGAATCGACTTCAAACCCTTGCGACGCAGGGCACCCAGCTTGAGGTCCTGGGTGGAATCAATGATGTCATAAGTCGCACCAAAGTCGATCACACTGCGTGCCTGGATTCTCAACAACTCGTTTTGCTGCTCCGTATCACTATAGATACGAACATCCTCTTTCAGCTTGAAGGCCTTGAGCTTAGCGAAGAAGCAGACCTGGTCATTCGAATCAAAGATATGGAATGACTGGCCAAAGATCTTCAGGAACTTGCGGCGCAGCAGGAATCGGTCTCCGTATTGCGTGCTGTCGGCACTGCCGGGCTCGCTAACGAAGTCGGTCGATTGGTCTGAATTAGGATCGTCGCTCATCTGGCATCTCGCTTTTCTATGAAATTCACGCTCCGTTCATAACAGCTGGCCGGTTTCCTTCGATTTCCATTTAGGAAACCGCAACAACACTGGCAGCCATGCAGAAGCTTCTGCTTCGTTATATCAACTATGTGCAGCCACCGTTAAATTATGAGCCGCAGCATGACCAGCGTCGAACGTCGGGCCTGCAGCTGGCAGATCAATTACGGTCGGCAAGGAAACTCTCTTCAGTGCGGTGGCGCATCGGATAGCCGATCATCGCCTCGGCTACTCGGCGCTCTCACACCATGAATCCTGACGACTTCATCGATTACCCAAGATCGGCGTTGGCTTAACTTCCTGGGCGCCTCGCGAATCCTGAAACTGCCGCTGCGCTTCGACCTCCAGCCGTTCGAAAATATCTTCACCGAAACGCCGCTGGATCTCCGGCCGCATCACCGAATTCCACCCCTGGACCTGCTGGATGAACTGATCTTCGGGCGTATCGCCCGGTTTTCCCACAATGCTCTTCACTCCACACTCCTTTTCCAGCAGTGCAACGTAGAAATTGTGTCCCGGCGGATAGGGCAAGGGGGGATATTCCTTCAATACCAGGATGTCCTGCTCGATCGACTGGCGAGCTGCCGCGGCTCCGATCTCAAACGCCGAGAGCGTCGCTACCTTGGATGCGACATCTTGCCTGGCCACCAGTGGATTTTCCTGGTCCGTGTGTGGTTCTTGAGAAGAACCACAACCAGGAAACACGACCAGGAAACCGAGAAGAATGCTCATCCGCTGCACAATACAACTCCTCAGCATGTGACGCAAAAGTTAAAATCGACTAGTTGTCCTCATCCACTGCCGCTCCCCCGGGCAAATCACGCAGGTAGTCACCCGTACTCTGATGCGGTGTGAGTGGCCAATCATCCGTACGGAATGGGTAGGCCGGTAGTTCGAGACCGTTCATCAATCGACCGACAGGCAGATTGGACCAGGCATACCGTACGGCCACCGGCTTTTCGACCTCGTCGGACCAGACGACTAACTTATCCAGGTCGTCCTCCCGGATGACGCGAGCCCTGGCGTGGTGGAATTCTTGATCCTCCCCGGAAATATAGAATCCGATCTCGTCATCCTGATCGAGACGCAAACCACGTTGTGACTGTTCAGCAAACGAGATTACTATCTTGCCATCACGGACCTGATGTGATTCGTAAACTGGACCCTTCCAGGGCAGCGCCTCGCGGCCGTCGAGCGTTTTCCTTCCATACACTTCACCCAATGCCCAGCGGGCAGAACGGTCACCGACCGGCTGCTTGGCTGCCGGGTGAATACTCTGGTTCGAGTTCGTGTCGTAGGTCACGATCAAACCTGTCTTGGCTGTCCGCCGCCAGACATCAAACTGAATCTCCCGAATGACATTCGTGTGGTGGTTCATGTCGTAGGTCATCGACCGACGATTGCTCCAGCCGGCAATCTGAATAATCCCAAAGGGAAGATCACCAAAACTTTCACGCCACTGCTCAATCACAAGTGGAAACGTGAACGGAAACGGCTTCCAGGAAACACCAAACGAATTGTTCTCCCCCTGGTAGAAGAGGATGCCTCGAAAAGCAGCCTGCCGGATCGGATGAATCATGCCGTTGTACATTCCAGCCGGATGTCGCTGAACACGGGGATCCTGGTAAAGCCCCTGGTTGGGACGACCGGGTGGGCGTTCATCTTTCTTGATCGCCTCGTCTCGTTTCTTTTCCCATTCAGCGAGCGCTTGTTCGTATGCTTCGTGAGCACCTGCTTCGCCTCCCCACTTTTTCCATTGATCAAGTCGCAGCTGGTATTCCTCGAAATACGACTGCATCGTGGCCAGCGGACGAAGTTTTTCTTCGCAGACCCAGTGTTGGGCCATCGTGCCGCCCCAGGAGACATCCACAATTCCGATCGGGATTTTCAGCATGCGATGAAGCCGGCGGGCAAAGTAATATCCCACGCCGGTGCAGTTGCCAACGAATTCCGGGGTGCAGGTCTGCCAGTTACCTTCCTGGCGATTCGGATCGATGACGGGTAGATCGTCCTGCGGTGTACCGCGGCTAGTTAAGGGAACTCGCAAGAACCGAATCGCATCAAAGTCAGCGGAGGCGATTTCCAGGTCCCGATTCACCGTCGAGCGCAACGTCCAGGCCATATTGCTTTGACCACCGCAGAGCCAGACATCTCCAACCAGGATATCTCGTATGGTCGTTGTTTCCTTCGAGCCAGCTACGGACAACATGGCCGCATCCGAGCTGGGCTTTAGTGGCTGGAGCTGGACACTCCAGCCGCCGTCCGCTGCTGCCGTGGTCTGATGTTCTTGGCCAGAAAACTCAACGCGAATTTCTTCATTAGCGTCCGCCCAGCCCCAGATCGTGAGCGGACGGCCGTGCTGCAAGACCATTTGATCTCCAAACAATGCTGACAGTCTCGGCGCCGCTTTAGCGAGCGGAGTAAAGAGTCCACAGATCAGCACACACAAGACGGTCGCTTGTCGACGATGAATCACGAGTTAGTTCCCGAAAAAACGAAATGGAAGGAAGGCAGGACAACAGGCGAATTGTAATCGTGCGCGGACATCTACCTGGTTCGAACTCCAGTTGCTGATTATCCGCCGCTGCAGCGAGAAAGAAAAGAAGCCCTGGCAGGTTGACGAGCTGAGACTGCCAGAGAGTGGTCATGGTGGACTCAGTCTTGTATACAGGACTAGCTTCTGCGGCCTACCCTGTACCCGGCTTGTGTTTTGCGAGTTGATGCCATGAGACTAACTGTGCTGAAGAATCTGCTGACCGTTACCATCACGGTCATAGCCGCCCTGGCAACTCCACTGGCCGCCGATGAGATCACCTGGCGCGCATCTGGCAAAGGAGGAGCGGTGGCATCCGGTCAAGCCGAAGCTGTTGCTGCCGGTATTCAGCTGCTCGAACAAGGAGGCAATGCTGCCGATGCAGCTGCAGCAACTCTGCTGGCGCTAACGGTCACCGATTACGGCCTGTTTGCCATCGGGGGTGAGGTTCCCCTGCTGATCTACGACGCCCGTAAACGAGAAGTCAAGGTGCTGAGCGGACTGGGCCGGGCACCGCTGGATTCCAAGGCAATGGAGTGGTACTACGCCAATGGCATACCATCAAGCGGTGATATGAAAGCCGCACCGACTCCGGGCGCCGTGGATCTCTGCGTCACGGCGCTGAGAATCTATGGGACGGTTTCCTTTGAACAGGCCGTTGGACCAACGCTGGCTCTGCTGGACGCCGGCGACCAGGATTGGCATGGCCCGCTGGCCATCACCCTGCGAAAGCTGATCGAGGCCGAGCAGGAGTGCGCGGGCAGCCGGGAACAAAAACTGACAGCCGCCCGGGATCGTTTTTACAAGGGCGACGTGGCCGATGAGCTGGAAGCCTGGTATATCGCCACGGGCTCATTCCTGCGAAAGGCGGACCTGGCAGCCCATGTCACCCGGATCGAGGATCCCGTTTCGGTAAACTATCGTGGATACACGGTCCATAAGTGCGGGACCTGGACCCAGGGTCCCTATCTTTGTCAGACGCTCCGGCTGCTGGAGGGTTTTGACCTGCAGGAAATGGGGCACCTCTCGAGCGACTATATCCATGTCATCACCGAGTCACTCAAGCTGGGTTTTGCAGACCGAGACGAGTACTACGGCGATCCCTTGTTTGCCGATGTACCAATGCGACGACTGCTTTCGGCCCGCTATACGTCTCGACGCCGAACGCTGATCGACATGCATCAGGCTTCATTGCAGCGACGTCCCGGTGATCCGTATCGCATGCAGCCGCTCAAGGTCGAATCGGCGCCGGATGCGACACGTGCCAGGATACCGATTCAGGACACCACCACCTGTGTCGTTGCTGATCGATTTGGCAACGTGGTAGCAGCCACTCCCAGCTGCAACCTCGTCTCCAACCAGCCCGGGCCGTCCGGGGTTACACAGGGCAACCGGCTGCGAAGCTTGAACACCGCGGCGGGTCATCCCAACCGCATCCAGCCGGGCAAGCGACCTCGAATCACACTGACTCCTACACTGGTAACCAAAAACCGTAAGCCGGTGATCGCCATCAGCGTGGCAGGCGGTGATCTGCAGGATCAGACCACTCTCAACGTGCTACTAAACCACATCGAATTTGGCCTGCTACCCGAGCATGCCTGCACCGTGCCCCGCTTTCAGACCGGGCACCACCAGGGATCATTCAACCCCAATCCTGATCGTCAAGCGACCTTTGGTATCCGCGGCAGCCTGCAGGTCCACGACGGCATCAGCAAAGATGTTCAGCAGGAACTCAATCAACGGGGCCACAAGCTAAGGACGACCAGCGGGCCAATTGGTTACCCGGTGATGATCACAATTGATCATGAGAGTGGCACGATTTATGCCGCCGGCGATCCCAGTCCGATCCGCAATGGCCGGGATACTGGACGTCACGCCGCCGCTCTACCGTAGCAACTGGGAAAGTGGCGTTAACGGGCTCGAGTCCAAGTCGGGCAATGGAGCGTGCGGATAATCGACCGGCTGATAGCGGATCGCAAGTTCTGGTGTCTTCAATCGGATACCACCGAGTGCACGCGATTTGATTGCGCGATCCAGGATACCGCTGGTCAAGTAGGTTCGTTCCACAGGATAGCTGGGACGACCCGTATGCATCATCCGCTCAATACCCTTCAGTAGATAGGCAAAGTGTGGATGTCGAGGTTCAACTCGCTCGTCAAACTGTGTCGCCAACGGCTGGTCGTGTCCCTTCAATTTCACCGCCACTCCGGTGCGGTTGACCGACTGGGACATCAGTTGCACACCGAGCAGGCCATCACGATACTCGAACAGAAAGAGGGCTTCGCGCGGAGCCAGTTTGTAAGGTACCTGGCCATTCGCTTTGGGAACGGCTGCACGGACAGTATCCACTAATCCGGCTGGCAGAATCCCGCTGTTGAGCACGCGCGCCGCATCGTCTCCTTCAAAGTACTGCACAGACCTGACACCTCGCTCGGCGTTCCTTCTTCTCTCCACAATACACTGGTAGCTATCGAGGGCATGGCTGCCGTAAATATCGAGGCCGTCGTACCCAATGCCGACAGCAGCCTCGATCTCGCAGCCCATTGGCAGCTGGATGCCTGGCGTTCGGTAACTGACCGGCAGAGAGGATCCAGCCATAAAGGGAATCTTCATCTTTCGGGCACGGTCATACATCCACTTGGCATCGTTCCATGACGGCCCCAGGTGCTTGTCGCTGAAAACCGGCACGACTCGCTTGTACTTGATAAAGGTATCCGTCACCGCCTTGAAAAAACGTTGCCGGGGATACAGATGTTGGCCTCGCTCGTTGAACGGGTAGTCACCATGTTCAGCGATACTTATCACGCCATCCACAGGTATCGTATTGCCACCCAGCGTGATCGCCTTTTCGATTGAGTCGAAGATTGGCACGTCATACTTCTGGGCCATCGGCCGAGTGAGATCGTCCTGCGGAAACTGTTCTACATACATCGACGCCAGTTCCAGCGCGGGCCCCGGGCCACCATCCTGCTTCCAGCCTTCGAGGATCTTTCCGACCAGAACATCTGCATGCGATCCGGGCTGATAGATCGTTGCCACAACGGCAACTCGCTTTGGCTTCAAACCCTCCGCGCCGCACGCAGATCGCGGCCCAACGGAGGCAGCCAATGCGATCGGAAGGGCAACAAGACAGTCACGTCGTGAGAGGCAGATCTTGTTGCTGTACTGCATTTTCAACTCGTCTCGCCGTGAAAAAAGAGCGGTATCAGAGATCACTTCTTACCCTTCACCGCTGACCCTGCTTTCTTGATCAGGTCAGCCGCACTGCTTGCCAGTCTCTGCCCAAATACCTTGTAGCCGTCGGCGGAATAGTGCAGGTCGTTCTTAATCTCCTTGCCGCTACGATTCAGGCCGTCGTTCAGGTCATCGGTATTGACGAGTGCAGCACTGGGATGGGCGGCTACAAAAGCCACCTGTGCCTTGCGGATAATTGTCCAGTGCGGACATCTCTTGTTCTCCAGATCAAAATCGCTTAGCCGGCCAATCACACAGTGGATATCCTTGCGACCAAGGTCGGCACTCAACTGATCCAGCAGCCCCTGGAGACTGGCCTGGTACACCGTGCCATGTTTTTCTCTCGCGTCACGCTCGCCCTGCATCCAGAGAAAGGTGACCGATTGAATCTGCTGGTCTTTGGTTGCCGCCTTGACTGCCGTCATCAATCGATCGTAAAGATCGCCGGTCGCCTTGGGCTCGGATCCCTCGGCTGGTTTCCAGTTCTTATACCATCGCCGGATCGGCTGTCCACCAAAAGCGTCTTTTACCACGATCACATTGTCTTTGCCGAAAGTCGTTTCCACCGTAGGCGTAAAAGACTCTTGCGGGCGCAAACCCGCCATGTTCGATTGGCCAGAGAGGATGAACAGGTGTTTGCCCGCGGGATCCTTGTCAGCGCCGATGGCCGGCATTGTGAGGCAGATTAGCAGGCCGGCGATGGCTGTTGTGAGTCGTGTCATGGGACACCTTTCGGCCGAGCAGCAATTGAAGTTGGATTCTTACAACAAAGCGTCGATCGGGTTGCCCCGGTAAAGGCGGTAGGGCCGTCCCGCCGCATCATGAAATTCTCGCTCGGGTCCGATGCCCAGGCAGTGAAAGATCGTGGCAGCCAGGTCTTGCGGTGTATACCCAACCGAGTCGGGCACGCCAGCATGCGCGTCGGTGCGGCCGATGATCCGGCCCGGCTGTATGCCACCACCGGCGAAGAAACATGGAAAGACATCACCCCAGTGATGTCGGCCCGGCGTGAACGGCTCACCCGAGGCATTCTTGCCATTCGGGCTGATCGGAGAAATGCCCGGGGTGCGTCCCATCTCACCACACATCACGACCAATGTGTCGTCCAGCAGACCACGATCAGCCAGGTCGTCAAGGAAGCCACTCAGGCAATGATCAATCGATGGCAACAGCTTCGACTTAAGATCACGGAAAGCATTCTGATGGGTGTCCCAGCCACGCAGGTTAATCTGCACCATGCGGACACCAGCCTCGATCAACCGCCGTGCAACCAGGAATCCCTGGCCCCATTCCTCGCGGCCATACTGGTCACGAGTGGCTTCTGATTCCTGGCCGAGGTCGAACGGGTTTTGTTTTCCTGGTCGTGCCGCCAGTAGAAACTGCATTGCCTGTTGGCGGTAGGCGTCCCAGGCAGCCACGCTGCCGTTGCGCGCGGAACTTTCAAGGCCTTGCCGCAAGGTATCAAGTTGCTTGAGCAGAGCCGAGCGATTTTCAAGTTGGGGAATCGATATCGCGTCAGCGGAACCGAGGTTGGGCAGGTGAAAATCAGGCTGTCGACAGCTGGTATTATCCCACCAGGCCTTGGGGCCGGGCCCTGGCTTTCGCTCTGAATCAAGGTTGGGATCATCATGGCTGAAACAGTTGGGACAGGAGCCACCGGCATCCTTCGAATTGCATTTCTCAGCCAGGTCAACTCGTAGGCGATCAAACTGCGGTCCCAGCAACCCTGATTCCCGGCCAGGATATTTCATCTTGTCGACCCGCGGCAATTCAACCATGGCAGGAAACCCGACATCGGCGGCGGCTGGTGCTGCGTAAGCGATCATCGACCCGATGCTGGGCCAGCTGATGCGACCCTGCCGCGGATTGGGGATCGAGGCGTTAGTATCGCCCAGGGGGAGTGCCGTGGAGCCGGTATGAAGCAGGTAATGGCAGCTGTTGTGCTCGTTGCGAAACTGGCGACCAGCGACATGATGCATGGTGCGGACGATGGAGAACCGGTCTGACCGCTGGGCAAGCTTGGGCAGGTACTCGCAAAACGATTCCCCCGCCGTTCGAGTCTGGGTCACACCGTATTCACCACGAATCGTCTCGGGAGCCATCGGCTTGGGGTCCCAGGTCTCGTGTTGGGAGGGACCGCCGGATTGAAAAATAAAGACCACCGACTTTGCCGACGCCTGACGGCCGGCTGGTTGCTCTGCCGCCTGCCCTTCAAGCCGCAAGAGATCGCCAAGCCCGGTTCCCAGCAGGGTTAAGCCGCCGAGCTGTAACACCCCACGTCGGCCGATCGAGGGATGGTCTCTGGCGAGACAACCGACACGTTGCATTGTACTACTCCTCGCAGAATGTTCGACAAACGGTGAGAGACAATATTATGTACCACCAGCTATGTGAAACTCAACATCCAACTGTTCCATGCGCGGGAGTGGTTTCCCAGCCCAGCACGTGCGATGATAATTGTCTGCCGCCCAGGTGGTGAAGATCGTGCAACCTACCGACCTGCAGAATCGTCCGATCACTGACCACTGGCCCAAGAAACAGACTCGAGATAGACCATGGCCACCTCGACAACCCGCTTCAATAATATAGCTCCCCAGATCGTGCTATTACTTGCCCTGGCGTTCACCGGCCAAGTAATTGCAGACGAACCTCCTGGCGGCGATGAATTGCCACCCGCACTGCAAGAAGCGATTCAGAACCCCGCCATCCCGATGATCGTCGATGCCACGATCACTCGCTTCACAAAGGACGGCAGCGCCGAGATCAAGGTGAACAGAATTTACAGGCCAGCCGGGACCGCCGGACGAAAAGTCAAAGTTCCCAAGATCGTGCGTGGCTACGCAATGGACGGTGCCGAACAGCGTATCGTGCCGCTGAGCGTCATCACCGACAAGGGCAAAACACGGTTCCTGTTCTTCCTTGACGGAGACCTGTTGTACTCCACCTACAACAACCGATTTCAGATTCGCGCGGACAAGAAAAATCAGCTCACGGTCGACACCGGCCGCGGCTGGAAACCACTCAAGGAGATCGTGGCCTTGATCCCCAAGCCGACAACCGACAAGAAGTAACAAAATGGAATGCGACCAATGACAATCAACCGTAGACACTTTCTTGGTGCTGCCGTTACGACTGCAGCACTTGGCAGATCAGCCTGCAGCCAAAGGCGAACCAACCGCAATAGCCCGACATACGCCATGGGAACGCGGCGCGAGCTGTTCCTCGACGACTTTATCGTCGAGCAGACCCGTGGCAAGGTCGAGTTCGAGCTGCATCATCCCATCCCACGCGAGCAGGTGATTCACCATACCCAACCGTGGGAGGGCACATCGTCCGGTTATCACACAGTGATCCAGGATGGCGATACCTACAAGCTCTTTTACCGCGGATTTAACTTTGACCTGGTCAACAACCAGATTCGGACGACCAATGCGGAAGTTGCCTGCTGCGCGCTGAGCACCGACGGCATCCACTGGGACAAGCCGAAACTCGGTCTGTTCGCCCACGGCGACTCGAAGGAAACCAACATCATCTGGCAGGGCCCTGGCTGCCATAACTTCAGCCCCTTCCTTGACCAGCGACCCGGCTGCCCAGCCAGTGAACGGTTCAAGGCCTTTGGTGGTCTCAAACGCGATGGCGGGATGCTACTGTTCAAGTCAGCTGATGGCCTGCACTGGGAAAAGGCCCATGACAAGGCGGTGATCACCAACGGTGCCTTCGATTCTGCCAACATCGGCTTCTGGGACCCGACCATCAACAAGTACCGCGCTTACTGGCGATATTTCACCGAGGGCGTGACCGAAGCGGACAACTGGAATCCGGCTGGCATCCGTGCCATCCGTACAGCAGTCTCCGATGACCTGATCAACTGGCAAGACGAACACGACCTGGAATATTCCGATTCACCCCCGCAGCAAATGTACACCAACAATATCATTCCCTATTTCCGCGCCCCGCATATCCTGGTCGGATTCCCAATGCGGTACATCGAGCGTGGCTGGAGTCCCTCGATGCGAGCCCTGCCGGAACTCGAGAAACGAGAACTACGAGCCGCCTCGGAACTTCGCTACGGAACGGCGATCACCGAGACCCAGATCATGGCCAGCCGTGACGGTGTCACTTTCAATCGCTGGAACGAGGCCTTCCTGCCGCCCGGCATCCAGCGACCCGACTCCTGGTACTACGCCCACAACGACGTCGCCTGGAATATGGTCACGACCAAGTCCTCGCTGCCCGGCGGCCCCGATGAGCTGTCGTTTTATGCAAGCGGCGGAAAATGGCATGGCGAGGGAAGCGTGATGACACGACACACGATCCGGCAGGATGGCTTTGTCTCCGCCTCGTCGCCATTGAAGGGTGGTGAACTGGTTACCCGACCGCTAACGTTCAGCGGCAAACAACTCGACATCAACTTCGCCACCTCCGCAGCTGGCACACTGAAAGTAGAAATCCAGAGGCCATCCGGTCGACCAATTCCTGGCTTCTCACTGGCTGAAGCCGACGAGACGTTTGGCAATGAATTGGATCGCTCGGTAACCTGGCAGGGTTCGACCGATGTAAGCCAGCTGGCCGGCACGCCGATTCGGCTACGAATCACACTCAGTGACGCTGACCTGTACGCCATCAAGTTCAGCTAGAACTGGCAACCGACATCGGCACGCTGGATAGGCTGGCGTCGAGACACCAACTTGTGCTTCAGTCAGATCAGGACCATTGCTCCCAGGGCTTCCTCATCGGCCGCTTGAGCAACTTGTTGGCCTCATCGTTGTCGACGAATCGCTCCATGTCCGGATCCCAACTGAGCGGCTCTCCGGTTTTCACGGCAATCACACCCAACAGACCGATGCTATTGGTCCTGTGCCCTACTTCCGCATCGGCGATCGGACGAGCGCGGGATTTGACACAGTCGATAAAGTCCTGTTTCTCATCTTTGCGCGGAAGACGGATACGATCCTTACCTAACGGAACCTCCAGCACCTTCGGAGAACTGGCGCGGACCTGGCTGAAACCGGCTTCTACCCAGCCCTCCTCGCCCACGAATCGCACATGGTGCCCGCTGACCGGCTTGACTGTCATTTTCAGGCCATTTGCATACTCATAGTTGATCTCGAACTGCTGGAGCACATTCCACAGTTCATTTTCTGGGAACAGGCCTTTCCCTTCAACTCGCAGCGGACCGGTCCGTTCCAGGTCCGCTCCCCAGTGGGCAATATCAATCAGGTGTGCACCCCAGTTCGTGATCATCCCGTCATCGTATTCCTGCACACGCATCCAGCCGGGCCGCGAATAGGCCTGATGCGGGTGGACACGATTGACCGTGTAGGGGGCTTCTTGTGCGGGGCCAAGCCAGGTGTCGTAGTCCAGTCCCTCGGGTACCGGCATCGTCTCGGGCACTCCACAGCTGGCATTATCCTTCGGCACGCCAACTTCCACGGATACCAGCGTGCCGATCCGTCCATTGCGAACGACTTCCGCCGCCTTGCAGAAGCTGGTCTTGAAACGCGCTTCGCTATCAACTCGGAAGACACGCTTGTTACTGGCAACTTCCTCGACCAGCCGTCGGCCCTCGGCAATACACTTGGTGATCGGTTTTTCACAGCAGACATCCTTGCCGTTACGAAGTGCCGCGATCGAAAGTGGCACGTGCGAGTGATCAGGTGTGGAAATCATCACCGCATCGATCGAGGCATCATCCAGCAGGTTGCGAAAATCGGCATGGCTGGCAACTGTCCCGCTACTCTGTCTGGCCATTTCAACCGCATTCTTCAATCGCCAGCTGTCGACATCACAGACAGCAACGACCTGGGTTTGGGCAGACTTCAGGAACCAGGGGAGATTGTACGCCCGCGCCTGTCGTCCGATACCTATCATGCCAATCGTGATCCGATCACTTGGCGCGACCGTCGCACCGAGGCCGAGTGCCGAGGCAGAAATCACAGTCGGGATCGCAATCGCTGCGGCGGACCTGGAAAGAAATTCACGTCGATCGTGCCTAGCTGGGACTTTTTCTGTCACGCTGAAGGGTTCTCCCTAAGAAAATGTGTCAACTGGCGAGCAGCCGCTGAAATCGTGCTGAGCTACTATTCAATCAACTCATCGACAACCCGACCGTGGACATCGGTCAAGCTCACATCGCGACCGCCAAATCGGAACGTCAGCTGTTCATGATCCAGTCCCATCTGGTGTAGCACCGTGGCATGGATGTCATGAATCGTCAGCGGATTCTCCGCCACGCTGTTACCAAAAGGATCGGTTTTGCCATACGCCGTGCCACCTCGAAAACCACCACCCGCCATGAAAATGGAGTAGCCGTTGACGTGATGGTCTCGACCGCAGGTCTCAGTAATCTTCGGGTTGTGTGGTGTACGCCCCATTTCACCAGCCCAGATCACGATCGTCTGGTCCAACAGCCCGCGACGCTTCAGATCGGTGATCAGAGCCGTGACCGCCTGGCCGGTAATCAGCGAGTTCTCCTCGTGGTACTTCTTGATATTCCCGTGCTGATCCCAGGGCGAATTATTGGAGTGTGTGAGTGGGCAGGTGATCTCAATAAACCGCACTCCACGTTCCACCAGCCTGCGTGCTCGCAGACACTGCAGCGAATAATACCGCTTCAGCTCGTGATCACTATCGACCCCGTACATCGCCAGCGTCTCTTCAGTTTCATCAGCCACACTGGCAACTTCAGGAATGGCCGACTGCATCCGAAATGCAGTCTCGTAATTTCGAATGGCAGATTCTATCGCCACGCTATCGGACGTTCGCCCGGCAAATGACTTATCCTGCGCTGCCAGCAGCCGCAATTTACGGCGCTGAATTGCCAGCTTGTCCGCCGGGTTGATGTTATCTACCGTGGCTCCCTTGGCTCGCAGCAGCGTGGCGGCGTGATTGGCCGGCAAGAAAGCACTGGAAAAATTCTCGTAACCGCCGTTGGGAATCCAGTCGTTATTGAGCAGTACATAGGACGGCAGGTTCTGGCTTTCGCTGCCCAGCCCATAAGAGATCCACGAACCTAAACTCGGTGCACCACCCGTCACTCGGCCGGTATGCAGCAGCAACGCTTGCTGACCGTGCAACGGCTGGATTCCTCGCATGGAACGTACCACGCAGAGGTCATCAGCAATCGTGGCCAGGTGTGGAAACAGGTCGCTCACCCACAAGCCGCTCTCACCACGCTGCCGAAATTTCCAGGGGCTGCCAAACCAGACGCGGCCAGCACTGCTTTGCGAGAGCTTCGAGACTGCTCCCTCGCCGATCGGCTTGCCTTGCTGGCGAGCCAGTTCCGGCTTGTAATCAAATGAATCAACGTGACTCGGCCCGCCATCCATGAAACAGAAGATCACCTGCTTGGCAGACGGCCGATGGTGTCCACGCTGGGATCCGTCCTTCTGCGCAGACCGAGCCTGTTCGGCCAGCATGCTGGAGAGGGCCAGCATGCCGAAACCATTGGACGTGTATTTGAGGAAGTCGCGGCGATTGTTCATGACATTTACTTCGACTGCTTGTCTGAAACTCTCCAGTATCGATTTCAGGGGCCGTTTCCAGCTGCACTCATCTTACGTAAATGAACTCCTTGGTGTTGAAGATCGCATGGGCAACTTCCTGCCAGACGATCTCGCTGGTCAGTACGTCACCCTGCTGAACGCCATGCAGTTCAGCCAGTTCCTCCACCGCCTGCTGCCATCGCTCGATTTCGCTGGCCTCGGCCGGTCGGGCATAGGCCCGCTGAAAGATGGACTCGATGCGACCAGTGACGGACACTCCATTTCTGGCAACCAGTCGCTGTGCCCAGAATTGTGCCTGGGCTATAACGAAAGGATCGTTCAATAGTGCCAGTGACTGGGACGGTGTGTTGGTGGTATCGCGTCTGCCGGTAGGGATCTTGGGCTTGGGCTGGTTAAAGAGTGCCAGGAATTTGGGCGGTTCCATGATCGTGATCCGAGTGTAGATTGATCTACGCCCATTGCCGTCGAGCGGGCCTGAGAAAAGTCGCTTCTGGCCATCCTCATTGGATCGTGGAGGGTTAACGGTTGGACCATACAACGCCCGGTCGAGTCGCCCGGAGACAGCCAGGATCGAATCGCGAATCGACTCGGCCTCAAGTCGTCTGAGCGGATAGTGATGGAGCAATCGGTTTTCGGGATCCGCCGTTCGCCCCGCTTCTTTGACCGCACCCGACTGCTGCCAACTGTGACTTGTAACGACGAGCCGGATCAATTCCTTGGTCGACCATCCCTGGTCGAGGAATTGGACTGTGAGCCAATCGAGTAGCTCGGGATGCGACGGTTTTTGACCCAGCTGGCCGAAATCACTCGGCGTCGCCACGATTCCTTTACCAAACAGCCAGTGCCAGATTCGATTAACATAGACCCGTGCCGTGAGTGGGTGTTCCGGGCTAGCCACGATAGTGGCCAACTCCAGCCTGCCGCTCCCCTGGCCGCTAAAGCGGTGGTCGCCGGCGGGCGTCAGAGCCTCTGGCGCGCCTCGCGGCACAGCTTCTCCAAGCTCGTCGTAATCACCACGAATATTCAGCCGATAGTTGAAGCCAGGATCCAGGTCGGCCAGCCCGTTGACGGTCTGCGGAACCTGCACACTCGCCTCAAGCCCCTCGTACTCAGCCAACAACGCCGCGACGCCAGGCAGGTCGCGTCGATTGCTGACCCACTTGTTTTCCAGTAACCAGTTGATGAGAGCGACATCGCCATCCCGCGTTTCACCCTGTCTCCAGCGATCGACGGCCGCAACAAACCAGCTGTGGTAACGATCACGAACTTCTTCAAGCGACCTGGGTGGATCACCCAGGAACAGATCGGAGAAGCGATTGAGCTCATCAGCTGGCGCACCTGGCTGCTGATGAGAGTAGATCTGTGAGATACAGAACCAGCTGCGTGGGTCCGCTTCCTGCTTGGCCGTGGTCGCTCCACCCAAACCGACACGCGGTGGGAAATTTGGGTTGCTGGTCTTGGTCACATACTCAATGAAAATGTGTCGCTCGGACATCGTGGGGTGAGTCGAAAACTGCTGCCAGGCTGCCGTCGCCGATTTCAGGTAAGTCTGTTTCTCGGTAAGAAAGGCGTTGTCGATCACGGTACGATGCGCAGCAAACTCTCCACCGGCGACCTGCAGACTGATGTACGGCGCTTTGAGTGTATTCAAATAGGGGCTGCGCAAAGCACCGTTCAGCTTGGACGACGTCGAGGCAGTGAACAGGCCTCCAAGCGAGAGTGGCTCGATCGCCTTGTCTTTCGACAGGCTGATGGAAAAATCCCCACGGCCAACCAGCTGGCGAGTTCCACTGCCGTCCACAGTCCACGGCTTCGGCACTTCGTTTCGTAAATCGGCGATCAGCGTGAAATCCTGGCTGTTTTTCTCGCCACGTTGTTTCGCTTCGTCACGGTACACTCCTGCCAAGGTCTGCCATGTATTGGCCAGTTTCTCGGCGTCATCGCCCACTTCCTGCAAGATCTGCCAGCTGTAACGCAGATCCTCCAGTCCGACCTTCTCGGCAACCGGCAGGGCAGCCAGCTGTTCAACGTTCAATTGTCCCAGCTCACTCGTCCAATGGTCCGCGAGCTGTTGCCGGACCTGGTTCTTGACGGCCCGCAGCTTTTCGATCGTATCCTGGTTACGAGTCGGCAGGTCGACCGTGTTGGTGATCCAACGGGAACTCAATAAGGCGCCGGCCAGTGCGTAGTACTCGTGCTGCGTGATCGGATCCCGCTTGTGATCATGGCAACGGGCACAGGAAATCGTCGTCGCCAGCAGCGACTTTGAGAGTGCATCGACCTTGTTATCCAGCATCTCCTGGTGAACGCCGTTGAACTCCGAGCTATCGCCGTGGCGTTTTTCACCCAGCTGGTAGAACATTGGTCCTATCAGCGACTCGTTGATACCAAGTTCTTCATTCAGGCGTGGCGTCAGCAGCAAGTCACCGGCGATCTGCTCTCGTACCAGCTGATCAAATCCGACATCACTGTTGAAGGCTCTGACCAGGTAGTCCCGGTAACGCCAGGCACCCTTGGCAGCCACATCCCATTCGTAGCCATACGTATCGGTATAACGAACGACATCCATCCAGTGGCGAGCCCAGTGTTCGCCAAAGTGGTCCGAGGCCAACATCCGGTCCACGGCCGCTGGCCATGCTTGGGGGGATTCATCTGCGAGGAAGGATTTCAGTTCATCGCTCTCTGGCGGCAGGCCGGTGAGGGTGAAAGCAAGTCGTCGCAGTCGCGTGATGCGATCGGCCAGCGGGGCAGGCTCAAGGCCCTGGCTTTTGAGTTCCGCCTGGATGAAACGATCCACCGGATGGACGGCATCCCATTGCTTGATCGCCCGTGGAATCTTTACCTGCTGTGGTGGCTGCAGACTCCACCATTCACGCCGCTTGGCAAAAGTAGCTTCTCGCAGCTGGCTGGCAACTTCAGCTGGATCCGCAGGCTTATCACGCGGATCTGGCGCGCCGCGCTGAATCCACTCAGTAAAATCACGGATCACCGCGTCGGACAACTGCTTGTCGGGCGGCATTTCGAAGGACTCATGTTTGAGCGCGGCAATCAGCAGGCTTTCCTTGGGTTTGCCGGGGACCAGAACAGGTCCTGATTCGCCACCCTTCTGCATGGCCAACCGACTGTCCAACCGCAACTCACCCTTAACTTCAGTGGCTGCTGTGGAATGGCACTCGTAACAATGTACGACCAGGATTGGACGAATCCGTCGCTCAAAGAATTCGAATTGTTCCTGCCCCACAGCTCGTGGCGTGAGCAGAAGAAGCAGGCTGAATGAAATCAGAACAGATCGCATGGGATGACACACAAAGTTTCCTGGGGCCCGGGTGACAGCCCTGATTCTAGCATCTTTTGACTGGCACCAACCGGTCAGATTCATCGACCTGCCAAACGCGGTTCCACGCTGGTTTCGCATCCATCGGGTCTGAATCGATGGTCAGCTATGCTGGCGACTTGTGCAGCTGGCCGTCCTTCATTACAGCCAGCAGACGATCTCGGTCGAGCAGGATATTCGTGTCTGCCAGCACATCTCCGTCCACCAGCAGCAGATCTGCCAGAAAGCCCTCTTGAACCTGTCCAAGTTCGCCCGGCAGGTCCATCGCATCGCCACCCTCTCGCGTCATCGTCAGGATGGCTTCCATCGGAGTGAAGTCACAATGGCGAACCAGGTGATCCAAGTCACGAGCGTTGTTGCCATGCGGTGTGAGGCCGAATCCATAATCGCCACCTCCCAGGATCCGCACGCCTCGTTTCCTTAACTCCTTCAGTCCGCGAGCCGCTCCCTCCAGCTCTTCCCGAAAACCGAGCTGCTGAACTTGCTCCTCCGTGAACCATTGCTCGCCCTCGTGGGCTGCGATAGCCGTGAACCCAATATTGGGGCTGACAAAGACCCAGTCCTTGTTCGCTTCCAGCAGGTCGAGTGCTTCCTCGTCCAGGAAATTGGCGTGATAGATGACCTTAACACCATGCCGAACGCAGAGTTTGACCGCATCGGCACTGCGTGCATGGGCACTCATTCGTTTTCCATGGGCATGAACAACCTCGGCCGCCGCCGCCACCTCGGATTCAGACATCACCGTGGCCTCGGACGGTGCATGCGGCACAAAGGTGTCGCCGGAAACGACCAGCTTGATAATATCGACTCCCTCGCGGATTAGTTCGCGGACCTGCTGTCGAAACTGATCTGGCCCATCCAGCACAATGGCCATCGATGACATATGCGGCATGTGCAATGTCCGCAGGTCACCAAGGCCACTTGTGACCGTCAACCAGGGACTGGCCGCCAGCAACCTGGGGCCCGGAATCTCGCCCGCGTTGATCGCATTTCGAATCACGACGTCCAGTCGCGGCTTGGCCGCCGCAGCACTGATACAGCTGGTAATTCCACAATCGAGATAGAAGCCTGCGTTCCGGGCGGCAATCAGGGTATTCTCCTCGGGCGGGACCATACCGATCGAAGCCAGGTCATCCGTATTGTCGATACTCAAGTGAGCATGCGATTCAATCAGCCCAGGCATCAAGGTGGCCGTACCGCCGCCATCAATCACGGTGGCTCCATCGTGAGCAATTGGCGTGTCAGCGCGATTCACGGCGCTGATCCGGTTACCCTCGACAAGGACTTCACCTGCATACGTCTCCGCCCCGGAACAATCGAGGATATTGACACCGGTAAAAAGTACGCTGGTCATGGGCGGCCTATCATCAATAGCGGTCATCGGAAGCATGTTGCGAATCGCAAGCCAGTAGCACGCTACTATAGCACGGCACGACAGGCAGATTCTTCAATGGCCTGGTGGCCGCCTGCCGAGCAGAGCTCAAGGAGTGGTAACAAAGAAACTCTCACTCGACAGTGATATAACAACTGAGAGCAAGTCACTTCCGTTAATAAGCGCCAGTATTTACGGATAATTACTTAGTCCCTATATCCGACTTGCGGAGCACCGATGGCATCACTTGTTTCCAGCGGACAGTCAATTACACGCCTCTGCGTGATATGGCTTCCCCTGGTAGTCCTCCCGCTGGCAGCTGCGATCCAGTTTCATGCGCAGCCCCGCTGGATCTACATGTGGATGTTTGCATCGGCCCATTTTGCCAGCCTCAAGTGGCTCAGCTTCGCGCACTCGCACGCCCGTAAAGCACCCTCCGGCAAGCGGCTGTTCGGCTATCTCTTCATCTGGCCCGGCATGGATGTCAGGTCCTTCTTCTCCGCAAAACGACATGCCCCCGGTCCACTCAGCAGTGAATGGTTGCTGGCGATCGCCAACCTCTTGCTGGGAATCTCGCTCACCGTTGCCGGCATACTCTCTATCGATCGGAACCCGATTGTCGCTGGCGGACTCGGCATGGCAGGTATCGTATTGACAATGCACTTTGGGATCTTCCACATCCTCTCCATCCTCTTGAGAACAGTAGGGGTCAATGCAGTTGTGATCATGGATACCCCGATACGGTCAGCATCGCTTGGTGATTTCTGGGGAAATCGTTGGAACCGGAGCTTTCGAGACCTGGCTCATCGGTTTGTCTTCAAGCCACTTTTAAAACCGTTTGGACCTGCCAAAGCAATGATGGCGGTGTTCGTCGTCTCTGGCCTGGTTCACGACCTGGTTATCTCTCTTCCAGCCGGAGGAGGTTATGGCCTGCCGACGATTTATTTCCTGATCCAGGGTGTCTGCGTGATGTTTGAGCGCAGCCGCACTGGCAAACGAATCGGCCTGCGAAGAGGAATACCTGGCTGGCTATTTTGCGCCCTGGTGGTTCTCGGTCCCGTGGGACTTCTTTTCCATGCTCCCTTCCTCGAACGTGTAATTGCCCCCATGCTGGAGGCGATCGGAAACATGGTCACCTAGATGAGTTCTCTCGAGATCCTTGTGTTCGTTGGTGGACTACTCCACTTCAGCATCCTGATCGCCAGTTCCATGGTCCCCAGCGTACTCGACTTCAAGGCGTCGCTAGAAAAGCTCGATGGCCTGTTCCGACAGCTTGTTTGGGTTCATGGCATTTTCATCGTGCTGGTGATTACTGGCTTTGGGTTGCTATCCGTCTGCATGCCTGGGGAAATGGCATCGGGCAGCCCGCTGGCACGCGGCGTCTGCGGCTTTATCGCCATCTTCTGGGGTCTACGGCTGATAGTTCAGTTCTTCTACTTTGACCCCAGTGAATACCTGACGACGATCTGGTTCAAGCTCGGGTACCACGCGCTGACACTGGTGTTTACATACCATGTCGTGGCCTACGGAATGGTCGCCTGCCTGGGTACGAGTGCGAGCTAGGCAGCAGCGGGCAATCGGTCGTTAAACGTTGCTCAGCGGATATACTATGCACTGAAGTACATGCATCTCTCAACGACCGCCAACACATGACATCAGCAGCACCCCTTTCTCCGCATGATCTGCCACTGGGGACTCTTGAACCCGATGCCAGTTACAACCAGTTGCTGGCAGCTGCCATTGCTGCGGACAAACAAGGGCAGGCACCAACTGCCGAGCAGATTATCGAGCTACAAGCAGCCCGCCAGAAATTGTGGAGCAGGCTGTCGGCGAGAAAAGCAGAAGGCATGGAATCCTACGCCAGGTATGCCGCTGCCCAGTACGACCTACCACTCGATGACGAGGGGCGGCTGACGTTTTCTTGGAAGACCTTTGATCATCGCCGTGTTGGGTATGAAAGCGACTTCTACACGTGTGATCTGGAGTCTCGCAGCCTCGTACCGGTCAGCCTCAAACATTCTGGACCGCGAGTCATCGTCTTCGCGACCGGTCGTGCCTTTGCCGAAAAGAACTCCCGGCTGGCACACCTTTCCACCAACGAGGCGATTCTAAATGCCCGCAACGTGATGTCAGCCCAGGTCTACCTGGTCGGCAGTCGACTGGTTCCTGATTATCCCGATGGGCCCAGCCAGGTCGCGGCCGTTGCCTATGACATGGTGACCAGCGAAGTGGAAACTCCCGCCATTCGCATCCAGTCGATACTGGATCCAGACTATATCCACCCAGCAGCACGGATGGTCGCCGAACGGATCTTCGGCGAGCTGATCGCCGACGCCGAATTCAACGACAACGGAACCTTTGTTCGAAACGTCGGCATAATCAAGGGTCAGCCCCTGCCAGCCGACGATATCATCACGAATCTGAGCGGCCTTGTGTTGGTCGGCGGTAGCGTCGGCTGCAGCGTTTCACACCAGGTCTATGGCTGGCTGCGGTGCCTCTTGAGTGACCTCAATGTCGTCGAATCGACCGTTGACGAGGCAATGAAAGCATGCCTGAACATTCACCTTGGACCGACAACCGTGTTGCCTGCTGACAAAGGCATCAACCGGCTTTCTGTGATCAACAAGTCGGACGAGTTCGTGTTTGCCGGCAACGACATCGACGGTGTCGTGCGGGAGTCGGAAGCGACCGGCAGTCACTTCGTTCCGGACCGGAGTGGCGACCATGCTGCCGGCGAGTTTTCGGGTCAGAGCTACCATCTCGTCCTGGATGTACCATCAACAATCCACCATGGCCCCGATGGGACCGTCTTTGACCCGATCGGAACACATTTTGGTCACTCCCTGAAACACTATTCCAATGGCCTGCGCCAGATCGGCCTGGGAACTGTAGTAGGGCGGGCACTCGATCACCAGGGTAGCTTCCAATTGCGGGACCTGATCCAGGATGCGGAGGAAGCAGGCGAATTACAGTCTGCCATCGATGGCCATTAAAGGTTGACCCGCCGGCACGATCTTTTTAGTATCCGCGACAAATCTCAGGCGTGTATCATGTAGTGAACCGACAACATACCTGCCAGTAAGAAGATCATGCCTCACAGCAGTATCCATCGCCGCAGCTTTCTCCAGGCCTCACTTGTCGGATCCGGCCTGGCCAGTCTGCCCGGCATCACCTGGCCCAATCTGCAGGCGGCATCGTCAACGAACAGACGTCGTTCATTGATCCTGCTCTGGCAGGACGGCGGGCCGAGTCACTTTGAGACTTTTGATCCCAAGCCGCATGCACCGAGTGAATACCGCGGTGAACTGGGGGCCATTCCCACAACTCTGCCTGGCATCTCCTACTGTGAAGTCCTGCCGAAGCTCGCACGGCTTGCGGATCGCACGGCTGTCATTCGTTCACTGCATCAACCATCTTCTGGTCATGTGATTGGCTCCCACAATGTCCTGACTGGCTGGAACGACGAAACGGATGGTGGCACGTCACGATACCCGGACCTGGCCGCCGTGATCAGCCGCATGCGGAGCGGCGTGGAGGACGCCAAGATCTCCATCGGTGCATCCACCGACGCCCGCCTCGCACAGGGGTTGAAAGGACCGGGTCGCAGCAAGCCAGTCGCCAACGGCTCGGCGCTGCCGCAGTACATTGACATTGGCAAGGGGCTGCACCGCGGTGGACCGGCATTCCTGGGTCCCGTCTATGGACCCTTCCAGGTTTCCGGCGATCCATCCAAGCCCGGATTTGTTGTCCAGAACCTTGAATCGGCTGGCTCGGCCACTCGCCTGCTAGATCGCCAGCAGATGCTCAAGCAACTCGATCGTCTCGGCGTTAAGCAGGCTGTCGATGTGGTGGGCTGGGAGCAATTACACGCAGTCGACGGTTTTCGGCAACAGGCATTGGATCTACTGTCGGGTGGCGCGGCTGCCAGGGCATTCGATTTCACACGAGAACCGACCTCGCTACGGGAACGATATGGCAATCACCTGGCGGGCCAGCAATGCCTGCTTGCTCGTCGGCTGGTCGAAGCGGGTGCCGGGGTGGTAGCCATCAGGTACTCGCCGGACGGCCGCGGTGACTATGATCGTTCCATGATCGGCTGGGATGACCATGCGGTGCACGGCAATATTTTCGAGATCATGCGACAGAGAGGCCCCCAGTTCGACCAATCGGTTAGTGCCTTGATTGAGGACCTCGATCAACGGGGTCTGGCCGATGAAGTCCTGGTTGTAGTTGTCGGCGAGTTCGGTCGGACCCCACGGATCCATGTCCACAAGGGATGTCCGGGCCGGGAACACTGGGGACCGTCCGGTTGTGCCCTGCTGTTTGGCGGCGGCCTGCGGATGGGACAGGTCATCGGCCAGACCAACGACAAGGGAGAACGGCCCGCCGAAAGGCCACTCACTTACCAGGACCTGCTGGCAACCATTTACCATGCAATGGGAGTCGACAGCCAGCACACCTTTATCAACCACGCTGGCCGTCCCGTGCCAATTCTGCCCTCGGGTCAACCGATCGAGGAACTTGTTGGTTCGCGGACTGAGCCCGACACGGACAGAAGTCGTAGCGGCAAGCCGACGAAGATCAGGTCGCCGATCCATCTCGCCGATTCTCATGGAGAGACCATCGCGCTGCCGAGGGGTGCCAGCAATGCAGACCTTGCTGCCGTCGGCAATCTCTCCCAGCTGGAAAGTCTCTCGCTGGAAGATACCCGGATTGACGATGATGGACTTGAGGCGATCCAGGTGTGCCGGCAGCTGCGACAATTGAAATTGAACGGTACGCAGATTACTGACGCCGGCATGGCTCATCTTGCCGGCCTGAAAGAACTAGAGGAACTGAACCTCAGCTTCACTCGCATCACATCTGCCAGCCTGCAGCAGCTCAAGTCACTGACTCGCTTACGGCAGTTATCTTTCAACGGTACGCCGATCACCCTCGCTGATATAAGCAGGCTCTTTGTCCAGCAACAGGGCCGCCCACTAACTGATGCCCTGCTGGCAATGGGATTGGCAGTAGCGGATGACGAGGGCAATCTGATTGCAGTGAATGTGGCCGGCACGAGTTTCGGAGATGAGCAGCTCAAGCAACTCCAGTCGGCAGAGACACTCAAGGAACTTCAGATTGCCGCCACCCAGGTGACAGATGCTGGAATGGAAGAAGTCGCCCGCTTTCCCAGTTTACAGCGGCTCTTTCTTGCCAAGTGCGATGTCGGTGATAGTGCCATGCAGCATGTGAGCCGACTGAAAAAACTCGAATCGCTTAACATTTACGGTACGAAAATCACCAGCGCCGCACTGGCTCATCTCGCCAGCCTGGAAAAACTGCGCATCCTTTATATAACCGACATCAAGCTGGAAGCCGCGGCCGTCGACCGTCTCAAGCAGAAACTGCCTCAACTGACGGTTACCGACTATACCCCTGTCTAGCGGTCAGCCGGGCGAACTAGGCCAGCAATGGCTTGACCACTGTCGCTCCCTCAACTCCGGTCAGTCGCACATCGAGGCCCTGGTACTTCACACTGAATCGCTCATGGTCGATTCCCAGGTTGTGCAGGATGGTGGCATTCAGGTCGTTTATATGGACCGGGTTCTCGACAATGTTGTAGGCAAAATCGTCCGTCTTACCGTAGTCAATCCCCGCCTTGAACCCACCACCCGCCACCCAGGTGGTGAAGCATCGGCCATGATGATCGCGGCCATGGTTATTCTCAGTAATCTTGCCCTGGCTATAAATCGTACGGCCAAACTCACCGCCAAACATCACGATTGTGTCATCGAGCATTCCACGCTGCTTGAGATCCTTGAGTAAGGCTGTTGCTGGCTGGTCGGTACCCAAGCCGTTCTTCCTGATATTGGCTGGCAAGTTGCCGTGTTGATCCCAGCCACGATGAAACAGCTGAACGAAGGGGACGCCACGTTCAGCGAGCCGCCTGGCCAGCAGGCAGTTGGCGGCAAACGTGCCAGGTTTCCTCGCATTGGGGCCGTACATATCCAGAATCTGTTCGGTCTCATCTGACACATCCATCAAGCCCGGGATCGACGTCTGCATCCGGAAAGCAAGCTCGTACTGCGAGATGCGTGCTTGAATCTCGGGATCACCACTCCGCTGAAAATTCTGTTGATTCAAGCGGGCGATGCCGTCGAGCATCTTTCGCCTGGCTCCCCTGGCGACCCCAGGCGGATTTGAGAGATAGAGTACCGGGTCGCCACCACCACGAAACTGCACTCCCTGGTGCCTGGATGGCAGAAAGCCGCTTCCCCACAACCGCGAGTAGAGTGCCTGGCCGGGCATCGATCCGACGGAGACAAACACGACATAGGCGGGCAGGTTTTCATTTTCTGACCCGAGGCCGTAGCTCATCCATGACCCGAAACTGGGCCGACCTGGCTGCTGGCGGCCGGTATTAATATAGGTGATTGCGGGGTCGTGATTTATCGCTTCGGTATTCATCGATCGAATGATGGCGATCTCATCGGCAATCTCCGCCGTGTGCGGCAAGACCTCGGGATTTATCCAGGTGCCGCGCTGTCCCACCTGTTTGAATTTGAACATCGGCGCCACGCACGTGAACTTGGCCTGACCACTGGTCATGGTGGTCAGTCGCTGGCCCTGGCGTATCGACTCGGGCAATTCAATACCGCTGATCTTCTCCATCTCCGGCTTGTAGTCGAACAGGTCAATATGGCTGGGGCCACCAGCCATGAACAGAGAGATGACTCGCTTGGCCTTCGGCGCAAAGTGTGGCAAGCCGGCGATTCCCTGGGACCGTTTTGGCTGGGCAGCCTTGAGGAATATGCCGCCATCGAGTGACGCCAGTGCGGCTGCGCCGAGACAGCTGCGGAGGGGCGACAGCCACTGCCGACGCGTCATCTGGTCCTGTCTTTCCTGTACCGGATTCATCGCTCGCTAGTTCCTTGTCAGGGTTTCGTCCAGGTTGAGTACCACGCTGCAGAGCAATGTCCAGGCGGCGTGGGTCGCTGCATCAAGCGACTCGTCTCGCTTCGACTCACCAAATGCCAGCAAATCGGTCGCGCTCTTGGTATCAGCCTTGAATCGTTCCAGGCTATCGTTGAGCACATCCAACAACACTTCGACTTCTTCATCCCGAACGGGCCTCGAGAGCACGCGAGAGTAGAGCTCATCCAATCGCTGTTGATCTGTGCGAGGCGCATCAGCCAGCAGTTGCTGGGCCAGGTTGCGCGAGGCTTCGACAAACTGGACATCGTTCAGCAGCACCAGCGCCTGCAGCGGCGTATTGGTCCGTGAACGCTGAAGAATGCACTTTTCCCGTGTCGGCGCGTCAAAGATCTGCATGCTTGGCGGCGGAGCACTTCGCTTCCAGTAGGTATAAATGCTGCGCCGGTAGAGGGACCTGCCATGATCCTGGACAAACTTGGGATTCCCACCCAGGCCAACTTCCGCCCAAAGCCCTGGTGGCTGGTAAACTCGTCCGCCCGGCCCGCCGGGGTCGGGAATCAGCAGGCCGCTGACTGCCAGTGCATTGTCCCGAATAAACTCGGCCTGCAAGCGAAAACGAGGGCCGCGCGCCAGCAGGCGATTATCGGGATCCAGGGCGACCATCGCTGGCGTCACACTGGAGTCCTGTCGGTAGGTCGAGGACATCACCATCAGCTTGAGCATCCGCTTGATGTCCCAACCGCTTTCACGGAAATCAACAGCGAGCCAGTCCAGCAAATCAGGGTGACTAGGAAACTCACCCTGGGAACCAAAGTCCTCCGGCGTTGCCACCAGGCCGGTTCCAAACAGCATCATCCAGTATCGATTCACGGCAACTCTGGAGGTCAGTGGATGGTCGTTCTGGAACAGCCAGTGGGCCAATCCCAGCCGGTTGGCCTCGCTCTGCCCATTTGGTTCGGCCAGGATGGAGAGCGGCTTCGGCGTCACCGTGATCTCACTCGGCTGATCGTACTGGCCACGAGTCAGGATCACCGTCTCACGCAATTGGGGCACATCCTGCATCACCATGACAGTGGAAGCGGGCCGCGTGAGACTGGCAATCTTGTCCTTCTGCTGTTGTAACTGAGTCGCCAACTCCTGGTACTTCATGTCATGCCGCACCAGGTAGTAATCTCGCAGAATCGTCAGCTGGTCCTCGCTACGATCCGTCACGGTCAACAATGGAGTGATCGGGTCCTTGCCCGCCAGTGCATCTACTTCTGCAGGCGACAAATTGCGGCTGAAGATTCGCACATCATCAATCAACCCCTTGAATGGGGAGCCCTTCTCCCCGGCATAGCGTCGACCAACAAGTAGCGGCTGGTTGTTCTGAATGGAACTGGTCAGGCAGTCTGCAACAATCTTAACTTCCTGGGCAACGCCGTCGACGTAGAGCGTCAGGCCGGCAGCCTTACTTGAACCATCATAAGTAACAAACAGGTGCTGCCACTCGTCCGGTTTCAACGTGCTGGCGGTCTCCACCATGATGGAATTGAGCGGCCATTCATGTGAAATCATGACCTGCAGCTTGCCGGCCGAGGAGTCGACCATGAAGCCTCGGTTGTTTTTACCCTCAGCCATCTTCCCCAGCGGTGCACCAGTCGCTTCTCCAGCAGGCTTGATCCAGCTGCCAAAGGAGAACGTATCGAGCCGGTCAAAGTTGGTGATGTTTCCGAGGTCGATATGGCCCTTTCCTTCTGTCTTGAAAGCCTTACCAAACTTGCCTTCATCCCAGAGCTCCGGCCCTTTAATGTTGCCTTTGCGGCCCTTGCGGGCAGCATCGCCAATGCTCTTACCCTTACCTTCATCCAGTGGCAGATGGACGATCGCATCGGTCGGCTGAGGCTGGATCTTGGCATTCGCTGGATCTGCTGATGCCGCGGCCAACCATGCCAGGAATTCAGCTTTGGCAGCCTCGCCGCGTGCAACTTGTTGTTTGTGGAGTTCGGCAAATCCCGCCCGCAGCCCATCTGCCTCAGCGATTCGAACTGGATCGAAGTATTGTTCGATCGGTGCCTGGTTACCATTTCGCGTCTGCTTGCCTGGGTCCGCCGACTGGTTGTAATAGGCGAATACCTGGTAATAGTCCGTCATCGTGAAGGGGTCAAACTTGTGGTCATGGCACTGGGCGCACTCCAGACTCAAGCCCATCCAGACCATCGAGCTGGTGCGCACACGATCGACGATGTACTCCACTCGGTACTCTTCCTCGATCAACCCGCCTTCATCCGTGGTAGCGTTGTTGCGGCTAAAGCCAGTGGCGATGCGCTGTTCGGCAGTCGAGCCGGGCAGCAGATCACCGGCCAGCTGCTCGGTACTGAAAGCCCGAAAGGACTTGTTGGTGTTGTAAGCTCGTACAACCCAGTCACGCCAGGCCCACATATCACGTGGTCCATCCGCATGAAACACACTGGTGTCTCCATATCGAGCAGCGTCCAGCCAGGCGACTGCCATGCGCTCGCCAAAGTGGTCTGAGGAAAGCATCTTGTCGACGAACAGCTCATAGGCACCAGCAGACGTGTCATTGACGAAAGCGGTCACGTCCGCTGGATTGGGAGGCAAGCCGGTCAGGTCAAAGCTGACGCGGCGGGCGAGCGTATAGCGATCCGCTTGAGGAGCAGGACGCAGGCCACTCCGATTCAACCGTGCGAGGATAAAGTTGTCGATATCATTGCTGGCCCACTTCCAGAATCGCGGGCGGGGTACGGGCGGACGGATGGGAGCTTCAAATGCCCAGTGGTCACGCCACTCAGCCCCTTGCTGGATCCAGCGGCGAATCAGTTCAATCTCATCCGCATCCAGCGACTTGGTCGAGTCCGCCGGTGGCATCATATGATCTGCATCCTTGCTGCTGATTCGCAGCCAGAGTTCGCTCTTTTGAGGATTGCCAGCAAAGACAACAGGTTGGCCGTCCCGCTTGGCGAACATCTGCTGCTGGGTATCCAGTCTCAACTCGGCCTGCAGATTTTCCTCGTCTGGGCCGTGACACTGGAAACAGTTGTCCGAGAGAATCGGGCGAATGTCACGGTCAAAACGGACAGCCTGGTCTTTTCTGGCTGCGGATAATTGGGCCGTGACGAGAAGGCAACAACAGAATAACGCTAATCGTAACGGCAACCTGGGGATGTTTATCATCGGTGGGAGATTCATCGTGCGGAAGGTTAAAAGCGGCCAGGTTGTATTCTAGCGTAAGCTCGTCGATTCGTTTCTTCGCCAGCAAGAATCAACGCCGACAGGGCAAACTCTGTCGATTGGTTGGTGAAAGCGGCATGTCGCTCAATAGTCCGCGCCGGTCAGACTATGCAGCACCGACTGCTGCCACTGGCGCAGCTGCCGTTGCAGATCCGCCACGACATCGGGCCTGGCTTGAGCCAGGTTGTTCTGCTCGGCCAGGTCTTTTCGCACATCAAACAGCTCAACAGATGATTCGCCGCCCACGCCGACGACCAGCTTGTATTCATCACTGACAATGACCCGCGGGCCTTGATAGTCCTGTTCACGGATCTCCTTGTAGTGAAAGTTGCGGAAGTTGCGTGTGTACCGGCCATCCATCATCTTGACCAGCGGCGTCGTCCCCTCTTGCAACTGAAGATCGATGTAAGGCTGCTGGCCAGCAGCAGGGCTGGCTTTGAAACTCCAAAAGCAGATCGGACTGGATCGCTCGTTCATCTCGCCATCCAATAGCGGCTTGAGGCTGATGCCATCCAGCACTCGATCAGGGAGCGGGCAGCCGGCCAGGTCGCACAACGTCGGCAGCATGTCACTGGTCACCGAATTGAGACCGGAGACGCGTGACTGGGTAATCCGTGCCGGCCATTCAATGATTCCTGGCACCCGGATTCCGCCGTCATACATCGTCCCCTTTTGGCCACGCAACGGAGTGGTCGTGCTGGCACCACTGGGTGAACCATTGTCACCACAGTACCAGAGCAGGGTGTCGTCTCGCAGTTTCGACTTTTTGAGCCAGTCCCGGAGCTGCCCCAGGGAGCGGTCCATAGCGGTGATCTCAGCATAGCGTTCCTGCAGCACGTCACCCAACGGCCGCGTGGTCGGCTTGCCGGTCTGGTTCGAAGTCAGCCGCACTTGTTGATCCTCGTAGCTGGCTGGCAGGTCCTGGTAGAGGGCCAGGTCTTTCTTAAGCCCGCTGTAGGGTTCGTGCGGCGATCCATACCAGACGACAACAAAAAAGGGCTGCTGACGCGACCTGGCACTTTTGATAAAGCGGATCGCCTCAGCGATCAGGATCTCCGAGCTTTCACCCTTGATCCGTTTTGGTGGCCCGCCATCGCGTGACAGCACTGGGTTGAGCTCAAAGAAGTTGTCGTGTGACAGCCAGCGATCGAATCCCATTGCGCCCGGGCTGGTGGGAGAATCCGCTTTGACTGGCCCAAGATGCCACTTGCCAAAATGGCCACATGCATATCCCGCCTTCTGGAGGATCTGGGCAATGCTGATCTCCTCCGGCCGGATGGAGCAATTCGGCGTGAATGTGCCGTAACGGTTGGGATGCCGACCTGTGATCACGCTGCCCCGTGTTGGCGAACATGAGGGATGAGCCGAATAGAACCGATCCAACCTGAGTCCCGTGGCCGCCATTTCATCCAGCACCGGAGTTTTCAGATGTGGATGCCCGTTGTAGCCGGTCTCATCCCAGCCGTGATCGTCCCCCATCAGCATAATAATGTTGGGCGGTTGATCGGCAGCGAGCGGCATCGCCAACAAGGCGGAAAGGCCAAATAGCCCCAGCAGGAGGGCATAAGATCGAGGCAGGAGTTTTTTGTCCATCACGTCACGGCTCCAAACTGGGGTACAACCATCAAATGCTACCACGGCGACGCTCAGAACGAGCAGCTGGTTCGAGTCAGTCGTCGCCCACTCCCCTCCCTTGCAGGTTCTCGCACCCGGGTGCATGGATCGGAAAAAGCAGGGTTTCCTCATCCGCAGGAGAAGTGCCTTGCGAGCCCGTGCGAGCCGAAACGTGCAGGTGCTGCGTCAGATTCTGCACCGCTTTTGACGAGCTGTGAATGGCCCGCTCAAAATCCTCGTCGGTCACCTGCCAGCAGTGCTCACCCTTCGTCAGGCATCATTTTTTGTCTCCGTGTGCCAACGGGTGAATCCGACGTAGGAGGTGGCGACATAAGAACTTGTGAAGAGTATTAGACCAATACTCATCACGACCGTACCGCCGTCCTTGTTGTCCGCGTTACTCATCAAAGAGCCTGCGAGGAAGATCAAAGCTGTCGCAATTATTCAATGATCTCTTTCAGGACAACACCTTCCACATCGGTCAGCCGGATATCACGGCCTTCGTGACGATAAGTCAGGTCTTGATGGTTCATTCCCAGCAGGTGCAGGATGGTGGCGTGTAAATCATTAATGCTCACCGGGTTGTCTTCCGCGCGAAGCCCCAGGTCGTCAGTGCTGCCGTAACGTGCAGCTGCTTTAATGCCACCGCCGGCCATCCATGTTGTGAAGGCCAGTGGATTGTGGTCGCGCCCTGTCCCGCCGGTTTGCACCAGCGGAAGGCGGCCGAATTCTCCACAGCAAACGACAAGTGTGGAATCGAGCAACCCACGCTGATCCAGGTCCGTTAATAGCGCCGATATCGGTTGGTCTGTTTCACCAGCAAATTGACGGTGGTTTTTGTCCAGGTTGGCGTGCGCATCCCATGAATCCTCGTTATTAAAACCGCCACTGAATATTTGCACGAACCGGACCCCTCTTTCCACCAAGCGGCGGGCAACGAGCGCCTGCTTTGCAAATGGTGCGCACCGAGGGTTGGCTGTGCCATACATGGAATGCGTGGCTTCTGTTTCACCATCAAGCTCAAATGCTTCAGGCGCGGCAACCTGCATGCGGTATGCGAGTTCAAAGCTCTTGATCCGCGCCTCGAGTTCCGGGCGATCAGGGCTGAAATCGGAGTTGGATCTGTTGAGTTCTTTTAACAACTCCAGTTGTGATCGCTGGGTGGTTGTTGTCCTGCCAGGCAACGGTGAGAGGTGTTCAATTGGAGCGCCCGAGTTATTTAAAGGAGTGCCTTGATAGATTCCGGGAAGAAATCCTGAACCCCAGCTGATTGACCTGGATTTCGGGGTGCCTCGGCCTTTGGCATCATACATCACAATGAAACCGGGCAGGTTTTGGTTCACTGTTCCCAGTCCATACGTTACCCAGGAACCAACGGCAGGGAATCCGAGACGCGCCATGCCCGTGTTCATTTCAATCTGGGCAGGTGCGTGGTTGTTCTCTTTGGCATAGCACGAGTGGATCATCGCCATGCGATCCACATGCGTGCTGAGGTGCGGAAAGATCTCCGAAACCCAGCTGCCGGTTTCCCCGAACTGAGCGAAACGAAATGGCGATTTCATGATCGGGCCGCCGGCGCCAGCAAAGAATCCAGTGGATTGGTCAAAGCCCTCGTGGGTTTGGCCATCTCGTTTGGCGAGTTCCGGTTTGTAATCCCACGTGTCAACATGGCTGGGAGCCCCATGCATGAATAACCAGATCACGGACGTGGCCTTGGCCGGGAAATGAGGATCTTGTGGGGAGAGCGGTGAATCATGCGTCGCACGATCAGCGCGAAGCAGATCCTGTAAAGCCAGTATTCCCGCACCGCAACCAGCACTCGCAAGGAAGTCGCGACGCGAGGCAAAGCGATGCGTGGAATTGAGGTAAGTCGAGTTGAAGCTCATGCTTGCTACCGGATGTAAATGAACTCGTTTAAGCAGGCAAGCGTCTGGCAAAGGTCTGCAACAGCCATTTCCAGCGGGGTGCGAACTAGTTTATGTGCCGGCGTGGCCTCTAAAGCAACGTGGTTCTGCTGGATCTCCAGGTCTGTCAGTGCCCTGTGATAGACCAGCAGGTGGCTGATATCTCCGTGCATCCGTCCTGAAGGGTCTTCGTCGATATCTCCTACTTTTAGCGGCGCATCATTATTGATGTTGATCGGTGATGCTTCCGCACGCGAACGGGAACTTGGGAAGTCGGTATCGATCGTGAGTGACAGGGTGTTCTTTTCTCGTTTGCCAGAGACCACAAACCAGCGCCCTTCTTCAAATCTATCTGGAATATCGAGGTACCCTTGTGGGCCATCGACGGCGGTATTGCGTGTTGCAAATCGAAGCATCGTTCCGATTTGCTGCAGGTAAAAACCAGAATAGACAGGCTGCCCCTTAAATGAATCTGTGCCGAGGATTTGATTGTCGTTGCCCGCCTCTTTGGGAATCCGGAATCGTACTGTAAAGGTAAAGTCACCTGTCCCGATGGGCCTGAACCTGTTGTTTGGAAGAACCAATGGCGTTGACTCTGGTGAAAACCGAACGCGTGGTTCATCCCCGCCTTCAAATCGTGGCGGTTTCGCTGGGTCGAGGGGCCGGAGTGCTGGAATAGCCCGGGATCCACTCCATCCCAGCACCTGGTCTTTTTGGGCCAGTGTGATGGAGGCCAAGTCGCTCGCCTGCAACAAGAGGGTTACACCATTTGTAATCAACGAGGCAGGTGTTTCTTCACTATGCAATTCGGTATAGGACGTGACTTGCTTCCTTAGAAATGCCTCTGCCATCTGCTGTTCAGCGGGGCGGGGTGCTCGCGACATGAATCGTCTGAAGGTGGCATTTACGACCCTTGCAAGGTCGTTGTTATTCGCGGCAAGTGTCTCCGTTGCGTAATCAGCCATCAGTTCGCCAACGGAATGAGAATTCAGTAGAGCCAGCGCTTGAGACGGTACCGTGGAGGTGGGGCGTTTTCCTGATGACTGCAGCGTGTCCGGGCAATCGAAGAGCCTTAGAAACGGATTCAGTTGACTGCGTTTGAGCCTGTAATAAATCGCTCGCCTGTTACTTGACCGGCTGATTACGCTTGGCCCGTACATTTGATGGCTTAATTGGTTGGTTGCTGCCAGCAAGCTGTCGTGAATTGCATCCGCATCCAGTCGACGCACCGGGAAGCCGTGAAATAAGGCGAGCTGGGTTCCAGTCGGATTCTTTTGCAGGCTGATTTGCTGATAGGCGTGGCTGTTGAGGATAAGACGGTGCAGGTATTTGAGGCTCCAGTCATGTTGCACGAGCTCGGCGGCAAGCCATTCCAGCAGCTCTGGATGACTCGGTTGTGCTCCGCGGGCACCGAAGTCATTGGGCGTGGTTACAATTCCGCGGCCAAAGTGGAACTGCCAGACGCGGTTGGCAATCACTCGTGCCAGCAGCGGACCAGCGCCATCATTCAAATCTGTAATCCACCGCGCCGCTGAGGATCGAAAATGGGTGAATTCAGTATCTTCTTCTAGAGGACGCTCCCAGTGATCAAATGCGATGTCATCCCTGGCAGTCAAAATCCCAGGAACTCCTGGCGACACGATGTATTCCTTGAGGTTTACATCTCCTCGATTGAGCATCCAGGTATCTTTGTAAAACGCGGGTCCTGGATTGTAGATCCGCGCCAGCGGTTCCAGGCCTTCACCTGCCACGAGAGCTTTCGTCTTCCCTATCGCAGTGGGTTGGATAGGGACAACCTCGACCTCGCCGCGAATCGATTTATCAAAGACCTTGATGAATTCGTAATACTCTCGTTGTGTGAGCGGATCGAACTTGTGATCGTGGCAGCGTGCACAGCCGATAGTTAATCCAAGAAATCCTGCCCCGATGGTTCGTGCAAAGTCATCTAATTCGTCATATCGTTCTTGCTCCACTCTTACCTGTGCAATGTCAGCGTTTCGCGGACCTGCTGCGAGAAATCCAGTTGCCAGCCTGGCATGCGTGTTGCCTGGTGCCAGTTCGTCTCCGGCGAGTTGCCATCGAATGAACTCGTCAAATGGCTGGTCAGCGTTCCAGGACTGAATCACAAAGTCCCTGAAGTGATACGCGTTATCGTTATCCAGGTCATGTTCAAATCCGTAACTTTCAGCAAACCGGACCACGTCCAGCCAGTAGCGGCCCCATCGTTGTCCATAGCCGGGGCGACTTAATACATCATCCACAAGCTGCGGCCAGGCCAGGGGCGAGTCATCAGTGACAAACGCCTTGACCGCATCGGGTTCTGGTGGAATGCCAAGGAGGTCTAAATAGAGTCGTCGGATTAACACGCCTCTCGTTGCCCTTCGAGGTGGGATTAGTTTCGCTGCCCGCCAGCTCGAGGCAATAAAAGCATCGACGGGGTTTTTCGTGTTGGCCTTGTTGGTCCGTGGGACAACCACATCCTGGAGACGGCGAAATGACCAAAACGAACGGTCAACTTTTATCTGCTCCCTGGCAGCTGTCGGTGCAGTGAGCTCTCGCGTGTATGGAGCACCTGCCGCGATCCATGTTTTCAGGGCCTCGATGGAACTGCCGGGGAGCCTGGGTTGATCGAGGGGCATGCGGGGTTTTTTCCGATGCTCCACTAGTTCAACAAGCCTGCTGTCGTTGGGAGACTCGCTGTTAATCACCGGCCCGGAGGTGCCGCCGGTTGCCAGGCCTTTGGCTGAGGTGAGGTCTAATGCACCCGACAATTCGACCGGGTTGTGGCAGCGAATGCAGCGCTTGATAAGAATCTCCGCGACTGTATTGTCAAAAAGATCATTCGCTGGTCTTTTGTCCTGTTCGGAGATAGCAAGCAAGTGGTCCTGTTGCAGCATGGCACATATTGCCGCGGTGACTGCAATCAGGCAAAGAAGTAGGCGTCTTAAATCCATTGTCCTGCGTGCTTTCCCTTGGATCACGTCCTGGCTGGCACATCTCTTCCAGCTGCGACGGCTCTCGTGCGACCGAGCATGGAGTCACCAGCGTGCCAGGCATGTTGACTAGGTCGATGCTGATCTGGAAGTTGTCGCAATACCTGAACGGTTCATTATGCCACGTGACGTCAGGGGGATGCCAGCGAAGGTCAGCGTTCCACATGCCGGCCGCTGGCCGAGCGGCTACAATCGGGGCATCGCCAATCCCTTAGGACCACCCGGTGCTACCATGGAACGGTTGCTTATAGAACCAAAGAGCCACTGATGGATGGTGGTTTTGATTCGGAAGAAAGCACCGGAGTGCCTTTAAGTTCCTCACCCGCGACAGACAGCGACAGCACCGAGGCAGACGAAGACTAACCCCTGACCATCTTCACCACGGCGTCCTTCACGCTCTCGGGTAGCTCGGCCCAGGCCTCCAGCAGGACCCTTAGCCGCTCATCACCGCCAGAGAGTGCGTTGGATGACGCGTGTCGCTGTTTCAAAACAGGCGTTTTCTGCAGGAAAACGGTCACAGGTTTCAGTCCCGTCTCGCCTCGATTCACGAATCGCGATCGAATACCTTGCGCAATGGCACAGAGACTCGGTCAAGTTGTGCCTTCAGCCGCTTGCCGATGACGCGGGACTTGCGCCACGTAAAAAATATACCGCAACCAAATCCGATGGTCATAACGGCATAGCCGATGCCAAGCAGATCGTCTCCACGGATGAAGTAAACCAGGCAGGCAACAACACTGACCAGCATCCAGTATGCGCTGGAAAGGTATCCAATCTCGATCTTCTTTGACGTCAGCTCCTGCAGCAACGCTAATGCCAGCAGCAGTAAAATGGTAAAGTCAGCCGCAGGCTGATTCTGAAAGAACAGAATTACGATCGCGACGGCAACCCAGAATACCAGGTGTATCCAGAAAGCGAGCTGCTTCCGGAGCGACCATGGATGCTGTTGCCCTGGCAACAAATCCTGTGAGGATTGGCGTCCCATGACTTCATTCCCTGAAAACCCACCTGCAGCTGCCTCCGGATCTTCATGGCTCTTTCGTGCTTGAATTGCTGGTTGACTGATGTAGTCTACTCCAACGTCTAAATCCTTGTTTCCTTGTCCTCCGATTGCCAATAAGATCTAGGTAATGCGAACCGCACAATACCCGCTGACTGTGACGTTCGCTGGCATCGACATAGGATCCAGGCCGCTCGAATTCGTGAGCTGACATAACCTCTTACTGAGTACCTGATCATGACTCGCCCGGTTCCTCTTTCCCGCCGACAGCTGCTGCTCGCTGGGACACTCGGCCTGGGCGGATTCAGCTTGCCGCAGTTGTTTGAAATCCAAGCCAGCCTGGGTGGGCAGCTACAGGGTCGGGCCAAGAATGCCATCTTTGTATTCCTCAATGGGGGCCCATCGCAGCTGGATACGTTCGACATGAAACCCTCAGCACCCGAGGGGATTCGTGGTCCATACAAGCCGATAGCCACCGCCGTAGCGGGAACTCAGATCTGCGAAAAACTGCCGCGACTTGCCCGGCTGACCAACAAGTTCTCCATCCTACGGTCTGCCAAGCATCACCTGACTGCTCACAACAGTAGTGCGGCGTATGCACTCAGCGGTCATTCACCCGGCACCGACGCCGACATTTCCCCGGGGGCGATGGACCATCCAACTTATGGGTCGGTGGTTTCCCGGCTGTGCCCGACCGACAGTGCCATGCCAAGCTTCGTGCTCACACCCCGCCTGCTGTTTGACATGGGCTTTCCCACGCCGAGCGCAGGGGGCGGTTGGCTGGGTCGTGATTACGATCCATTTCCGGTGGCGCGTAATCGCATGATGGCACGGGCACCGGAGTGGGATGGCCGCTTGCCGGTGCCAGCAGCTCTGACGTTGCCTGACGACGTGAGCAGATCACGACTGGCAGATCGCAGCCAGTTGCTCGCTGGATTGAATCGGGATTTCCCGGCGGCAGACAAATACCGACGCATCCGTACACTGGATCACCACCGATCTCAGGCATTGGAATTACTCTTGTCAGCTGGCAGCCGCGAGGCCTTTGACGTCAGCGCCGAGCCGGCCGAGTACCACGAGCGTTATGGCCGCTTTGAGATGGGCCAGGCCATGCTGCTCGCCCGCCGATTGATTGAGTCGGGGGTACGCTTCGTAACAGCCAATGCTGTTTCCAACCCGAAGAATACGCGGCTGTCGCCTTTCCAGATCTGGGACACACATTTCGATCACTTCCGCCTCTACAACGACAACCTTTTACCAGAATTCGACCAGGCATTCTCAGCTTTGATCACGGATCTGGACGAACGGGGCTTGCTGGACGAGACCCTGGTATTCGCGATGGGCGAGATGGGCCGCACGCCGAAAATTAATGACGCCCAGGATGGTGGCCGAGACCACTGGGGCCGAGCCTACTGTGTACTCTGGGCTGGTGCCGGAGTTCATGCTGGTGGCGTCTTCGGCGCAACCGACCGGCAGGCAGGAGATGTTGTCGACATGCCGGCCTCCCCAGATGATATTGCCGCCACCATCTATGAGGCATTCGGAATACCTCACGAAACAGTCTTGCCCGACTTTACTGGGCGGCCTCGCCACATCACTGACGGCAGACCGATAGCGGCACTTCTCAGTTAGCACGTGCCGACGCAGCTGATTTGGCATCAGCGCAGGCACATAACCCGCTTGAGCAGCGATTGATTAAATGGGGAAGAAACCCCATTGAAACTGCCGTACCGCACGAACAGCCCCCTGCTATGAACAAGGAACTGCCCGTGTGATTCGAACAGCATTTCTGAGACGTCGCGATCGAGCTATGCCAGTGTGATCCAAGATCATTGGCAGCCCGGTCGCAAAGTTACCAGTCTGGTTAGACAGGCGTGACGTTCTCAGCACGAGGACCCTTGGGTCCTTCACCTTCCGTGTACGACACACGTTGTCCTTCTTGGAGCTCGTCAAATCGAACACCCTCGACGTTGGACGAGTGAAAGAACATGTCCTTCTCTCCGCCAGTATCGATGAATCCGAAGCCGCGATCTGTGAGTCGTTTGATAGTACCTTCAGCCATTTGTCCACTTCCCAAAAAAATCTTCGCAACGTCACCCGACAAACTGTAGTCAAGTCACTCCGCTGCTATGCCGCAATTCTATAGGATCAGGCGCTCGAATATTAGGCCCGAAGGCCCTAAGAACGAAATTTGTCTGTCACCGCCATTTTGGAGCAAAATCCACATTTGCCTCCAATCACGCGCTCCGGTCCCATTGGGCCTGTCTCATTTAGTACTGGAAAGAGCAGGAAATAGCGTCTGCTGTATCGAACAGGGTCACAAGGCCATGCCGGCAAGGGGCTCATCGCCTGTCATCGTGAACTTGCTGACCTGCCCGTCCGCTTGTTGAATTCTCCAAAATTTTCGTCCGCTGCTCGCCAAAATCAGCTCCGCGATCACCGCCAGGGCGCCTCTGAGCTGATATCAAGCTGTTACCCAGGCATCCGCTACTCCTGCTGCAAGTAGCGTTCCGCGATCAGCCGGCCCAGCTGCACGATGCCATTCGCATCGAGTACCAGCTGTTTCTCCTGCGCCGGCAGGTCGAATGCTTTGATGTGGATAAAGTTATCATCGCTGGCCGCAACCTGCTCCATCGCGGCAACGACGTCTATGTTGTTCACTCGCTCATTGTCGGTCGGCGGCTGCTGGCTAACAAACCACGTGAGCTGCGGCATACCGAGGTCCTGGCGGCTTTGATCAATTGTCGACTGCAACCAGCCAGGTGCGTTTCTCCGGTGAGGGCCGAACGACATGTCATTTTCACCAAGATGATAAAAGACTCCTGCCAGTTCGACATCGTACCCTCGCTGAGCCAGTTGTTTGATCGAGTGCTGAACAAAGGCAATGAATTGTGGGTAGATATTACGCGACTTGGCGACACTCCCCTCCGGCGTCCAGTCGATCACTTGAGTGCCACTGTGTGTGAACTTGGCGATAGCGATATTCTCTTTGAGGCTGGCTTCGAGCGTCTGCGCGAAACTGAGCTCCGGACCGAAAGTATCATAATAGCCCGTCGGCCCCAGCGGCTCCCATCCATCCGACGTCTTGTATCCACCACCCAGACTGTACTTAAACGCGATCCTGGGATTGTCCTCGCGTAACGATCCCTGACCTGGCAGCATATCCAACTGTTGGACAAAGGCACGCTCCCCTTCCATATTGCGATGTCCAGCCAGCACGAACAGCTTGACCCTGCTCTTTTTCTTGTAGGGCAATTTCTTCAGCGTCCGTTCCGATTCAGTTGCCATCCCGATTGTTCGCAGGTAAGCATCGGCATAGTTAACGCCATGCTCCAGTTGGCCCAGTGTGCCGTAGTGATAGTGCAGCCCAACTCCGCCCCCGATTTCCACGCTGACATGAGAGGTGGGAATATACTCAGCCAGAGGATCGACCGAGGTGACTGACTTCTGGCCAACGCTGATGGCATACATTCGCGGCCGCAGGTCCATCCCCCAGATCGTCTTCGTACATAACTCGCCAATATAGAACTTCAAGTTCGGAGTCTTCAGGTCACGTCGCCAACAGGTCAGCAGGTTTGCCAGATTCTTGCCATAGTTAGGCATGTAGTCCTCGTTGAACATGTCGTTCTCGCCCTGGTGCCACATGAATCCCTCGATCCGGTACTTGATGTTCTGCTGATCCAGTTCCGCCAGTGAGGATTGAATCAATTCGAGTGCCAGCGGATACATCTTGAAGCCAATTGGCTCATCCGGGTTCCAATCACCACCCAGGTGTGTACCACCCGCGGCACACTTGATAATCGCGATCGGTGCCTTGATCGTGCCGGACACTCTCCTGGCAAAGCTGAGTTCCGGTCCCACCACATTATTCACAGCCGCCAGGTCGACCCAGCCGTCGGAGCGAGTCTTGTTTTCACGACCCAGGCAGTAGGAGAAGCGGACATTGGGCTGCGAGTTCTCCAGTCCGACGAAGGGAGGGAACCGCTTGACGTCCTGAAGTTTGGAATCCGAGCCGACCATATTGGACTGACCGGCAAAAATGAAAACTCGAACGGTCTGGTTGTCGTCCTTGTCTTGAGCAGCCAGCGGCATACCTAGACCGATCACGAGAAGACAGCTGAAGACAATAATCAAGGACCTGGCATGGATCATCGTTCGATTTCCTCGGAGTGGCATGATGCGTGCTTTCTTTGCTTGGTCAAACTCTTACAGGCACGACACCAATGAACGATCGTGAACAGGACGAGGGGTATGAGGATCATCAGCAGAACAATCGCCATCAACAACTTCATCAACATCTCCCTGGGCTGGCTTCTGCGCTTATTCGGTTTTCCTCTCCCGGTGCCCCTGTTGGAAAGTGGACAAGGCCTCAGCCGGAACAGAATTAGCCGAGCGTAAACTCGGGCAGCTGCACAATCTGTCCGTCTTTTTCTGCTGACTCATGAGCGCAAATACCTACGCATGTCCAGTTGGCACTGGTTACCGCGTTTGGCCAGGGATCACGATCTTCGATCAAGGCCTGCAGAAATTCATTCACCAGGTGCGGGTGCGATCCGCCATGCCCGCCACCCTGGATAAAAGAGAGATGATCTGCATCGTGAATCTCCTGCGGTAGCGTGAACCGCTGGATCGGCTCGGGCAGCAGGTGGGCATAGTCGGGCACTTCAACTTTCTCCGGGATCTCCGACTCCGGTTTCTTGGCCGTGTGAATGACATGTGGCTCGTTTTCGACCAATGTCCATTCAAAGCTCTTCTTGGTGCCATAGACATCAAAGCTCTCACGGTATTGCCTGGCAACGTCATACAAGAAACGCCAGATGTGAGCTGTGATGTCGCTCTCCTTGACCTTGATATGACATGACTCAACCGCGAATCGAGTACCCGATTTTTCTGCGATGTCATCTCTTACTGTACCTGAGCCGAAGCAGCTGACGTATTCAGCCAGTCCATTGACGAGTCCCAGGCAGGGACTCACAACATGCGTGGCATAGTGCATCGGGATCATCCGCTGCCAGTACTCCGGCCAGCCATCCATATCCTGCGGATGCGACGCTGCCAGGTGCTGAATTTTTCCCAGTTCACCGCTGTCGTACATCTCCTTGATGAACAAGAACTCCCGACTGTAGACGACGGTTTCCGCCATCATGTACTTGAGGCCGGTCTCCTTCACCTTGTCGACAATCTGCCGGCACTCGTCGATGGTGGTCGCCATCGGCACGGTACAGATCACATGTTTACCGGCGTCAAGCGCCTGCAGGGACATCCATGCATGATCATCAATCGGCGAATTAATGTGGACATAATCGACATCTGGATCAGCGAGCACCTGTTCATAACTGGCATATCGCTTTTCGATCCCGAATTGATCACCGGTCTTGTTCAACTCGGTCTCATTACGGCGACAGATGGCGTAAACATTGGCGTTAGGGTGGCTCTGGTAAATGGGGATGAACTCGGCACCAAATCCGAGTCCAATCATTGCCACGTTAAATTGCTTGTCCGTCATTCTGTTTCTCCCAAACTAATCGCCAGCTTCCACGGGGAAAGCTATTCCTACCACGCTTCCCAGGTCTCACTCAGAACGAATCTGCACTGAGCCCCAGTAGCCGAACTCCCATGACCAGTCGCTCGGTTGATTCAGAAGTTCAATCCTGACTCGCGTCCCGGCGAACCGACTCAGGTCGACCACATGTGTTACCCAACCGTCGGTGGTCGTATCCTTGCCGATCACCTGTCCTTTGATCTGTGGCTGGCCGTTCACTTTCGCGATTAACGTCCAGTCGCCGCGTGGATCATGGCTGACGGTGACACGCAGAGTCGACTTCTTTCCAGCCGGCAGATCAAACTCGCCATACAGGACACAGGGGGTAGTCCGGTTCAGCGGATGAGTACGAACAGCCAGTCGTCCCAAATGGTCCGGCACGAGACCGACTCCACGTTCTCCGCTGCTGCTGGCATTAAACCCAGGCGCGACTTCCTGGATAATACCTGCGAACTCACTCGGCTTGACCGTGTCACGAGCCGTGACCAGGCGAACTCCGGGAAGCTGGCGGGCAGCGGGATCCTCCGGAGGTCGATCGAGTGTCAGGTAAGCAAACAGGTCCGCCAGTTCGTCCGGCTTGAGTTGCTTTTCCAGTTGCTCAGGCATCATCGAAAGCTTGTTGACCTTGAAGAGCTCGATTTCTCCGCGCGGGATAATCTCCCGTTTGCCACCCTGGACTGTGAGCACAATCCGTTGATCCGTCTCTTCGACTGGCAGGCCAGTCAGGATACGGCCATCTGTTGTGATAACCGTTCGCGACTGGTAAGCCGCACCGATCACGAGGCTGGGGTCGAAGACGTTGGAAAGCAGCTGGTCAAACGAGCTGCGGCCGTTGCGAGTGATGTCCGGACCGACTTCAACACCTTCACCATAGATCTTGTGGCACTGGCCACAAACCTTCTTGAAGACCAGCGTGCCCTTGATCGCATCGCCCGGTTCGCTTCGCAGGAATTGCTTGACCTCGGAAATGACCTGGACCCGTGCGGGATCACGAACCGAGCGGACAGTGCCCCAGTATTTGGTAACCAGGGCCTTGAGTTCCTTGTCGGCCCGTTCGTTTAACCGTTGGACCTGGTTGAGGTTGAGCAAGCCGGCTGGCACCTGCTTGTTCCCGATGGCCGCCAGCAGGGTCTTGGCCCAGGGCAACCGTTGTGTCAGCAATTCAGCCACCCGCGGTTGCAGCTCGGCTTCGAGACTATCGAAGTGCTCGAGAACCACCTCGGCAACTGTTTCATCATTGAGTGCGGCGAGCGAAGCCAACACATCAGCGCGAAACTCCACTGTGGAGTCTTCTGGTTCAGCCAGCAGGTCTGCGACATGGGCAAGCACTCCGCTGTCGCCAGCCGCAATCACTGCCTTGAGCGCCGCCAGCCGGATAGCTGTCGGTAGTTCTTCCGCGGCGAACATGCTGCGTGCCGGCCCGAGCCCCGCTTCGTCCTTGAGCGACGTCAACAGGAACACAGCATCCTGGTAAAGACCTCGCTCATTTGCCTCTGCGGGCAGCCCGCGAGCGACCAGTTCTCGCAAATCCGGGGAAATCAACTGTTTCAATTCTGCCAGTGCTTCACCGCTAATCTGCCGTGTTTGCACTCGTTCCGAGATGGCCCCCAGGATCTCGCCGACAATAGCTCGACGGTTTTTCATGCCCCGCGCCAGTTCCAGCAGGCTGACCACCGATGTGAAATCGGGATCCCGTCGGCTGAGCAGCCGATCCACAACTCGTGGAATCAATCCGGCGGCAACGAGGCCATCCAGGTACCGCTCCGATTGCAGAAGTCGAATCAGCTCGCCGCCCTGTTCTTCCAATCGTGGGTGGAGGCTACGCCAGACGATGTGCGGAATCAGCGGATCATCCGCCGCCCTGGAGAGGTGGTGCAACAAGCCCTCCATCACCACGGGAGAACTTGTTGGCAACTTTGCCAGGGCAATCACAGCATGGACTCGCTGTTGCGGCGGAAGTTCAGCGTCAGAATAGGCATGTCCGCGTTCCTTCAGGGAACCTGCCATACGGTCTCGCAGGAGCCTGTCGTTCATTTCCTGCCGGATGGCCCAGCCCTTGAGTGTGGGGTCCTCCGACTTGCGAAGTGCCTCACCAATCCGCCTTCTCCATTCACGATCCGCAGTCTCGTCTGTCATGCCAGCCAGCGCAAATGCTGCGTGGCGTCGGTGAACGAGCGATTTGTCACGATCACCGACCAGTTCTAATAATGCCAGCCTGGCATCGGGAGAGGACTGTTCCTGTAACAAACGCTGCGCGGTTGTCCGGACATAGTCATTACCGGATCCCAGCAAGGCGACAAGTTCGTCACTTTCCAGGCGACCGAGATCAAAACCCCACTTTCTCGGAGTCTCCTGATAGCGAACGCGGTAGAGCCGGCCCTTGAGACGATCGATGCCCTTTGGATCTCGGCGGGCATCCTGGTAACAGTGATAGCGATCGTACCAATCAAGTATGTAGAGACTCCCATCCGGACCGGTCTTCTGGACGACTGGCATGAACCAAGCATCGTTCGCCGAAAGGAAGTCCGCTTCGCCGTGACCCTGGTAGGTTGCGCCATCGCGGTCAAGTCGGTCGACGTTGATGCAGTTGCCGTGGATGTTGCCCATGTAGAGACGTCGACGGTACTTCTCTGGATAAGCGTCGCTGTCGAAGTAGTGGATACCGCAGTAGGCCGCTTTCTGGTGCTTGTAGTCGACAATCGATTCGATCGGCCAGGTGAACGGTGGATAGGCACCAGCCTGGCGACGGTAGTATCCCGTCTCGGTGATATGCCAGAGGTGATCAATGACGCAGGCTGATACAAAAGCCTCGCCATCATTGTTGAAGGCGATGCCCCAGGGGTTACTGGTGCCGCGGGCAAAGACCTGGAACTCGAGTGTCCGCGGATGGATACGGAACATGGCCGCATTAAAGTCGAAGCCTGGATGGTCCGGACGGTAATTGGGGTTCGACTCGGTGTATCGAACCTCAGCCGGATTGAAGATTCCATTCAGGCCGTACAGCCAGCCGTCGGGTCCCCAGGTGAGTGAGTTGGCCAGCTCGTGCGTGTCACGTCGGCCAAAGCCAGTTACAACGACCTGCGGCGGACCATCCGGAACGGCATCGCGATTGGCATCTGGCACAAACAGCAGGTCCGGAGAATTGACGATCCAGACTCCACCAAAGCCGACCGCGATTCCAGAAGGGATATTGAGTCCATCCAGGAAGAGCGTGAACTTGTCAGCCCGTCCATCTCCATTGGTATCTGTCAGCACCTTGACGCGGTCCTGGCCAGGTCCGGGCGCGTTGCGAGGATACTCGAGACTCTCGGTAATCCAGAATCGGCCTTGCTCGTCAATCGTCATGGCAATCGGGTTCACGATATCCGGTTCGGCGGCAACGATTTCGACGCTGAACCCATCGGGGACCGTCATCTTCTTGACCGCCTCAAGCGGCGAGAGCGCAGGACCGGGCGGCTTGTCCTGGTGGTGAGGGATAACATCCTCGCCAGCAAGCCGGCCTTGATTGAGCATCGACAGGCCGACGAAGAGAACGAAGGCAAGTCGCTGGAAAACCAGACGGTTCATAACGAATCACTCCGGCAACACGGGAATCAGATAGCATCTCGTTGCATGGCCGCGCCTTGTGCCACATTTGTACCACTCTTGAGGCAATCCATGTTCGCCACAACAGCGATCAACCGCGATTTGACGTCGGTCTTGGCTTGGCGGCCAACCTGGACCTGCTACTACTCGTCCGCAATACAATAAAGATGCTTGCCGCCACGCAGGAACAGCTGGTTGCCGGCCAGCGATGGGGAAGAATCGAAGATATCGTCCAGCCTGTTGGTGGCCAGCACATCGAGCGACTGGGATCGGTTGAGGACCAGCGTCACCCCCTTGCGACCGGTGACGTACACTCGACCATCGGCACCGACGGGCGACGCGTAGATATTCGAAATTCCAGGCAAACGAGTACGTTCCAGCACGGTTTCACCGCTACTGGAATCCAGGCAACTCCAGATCGCCTGGTTTGACTGATTGAAGAACAGCAAGCCGTCGTAGAGGACGGGCGACGGAACATAGGGCGTGCCACGCTCGCCTTGCCATACAATCTGATCGGTTCCCGAAATGTCACCCTTGGCAGAAAGTGGCAGAGCCATCACCGAATAACCCTTGTAGCCGCTCATGCAAACTACATTGTCTCCGTCGATCACGGGGCAGGGAGTTACGTTGCCGGTCAATCCGCTGCATTCCCAAATGATCTTTCCTGTCTCCAGGTCATAACTGCGGATGCGATTGGAAGCCGCCGTGATCACCTGGGTGTGGCCACTGTGTTTCAACACGATCGGTGTTGCCCAGGCATTACCTTCTTCGCGATCTGCGTTCCAGAGCGTCTTGCCATTGCTGGCATCAAGTACTTCAATCGTCGATTGCCGGGAGTGGTCACGGACGACGACAATTTTTCCATCGTGGAGCACTGGCGAGCATCCCTCACCCAGGCTGGACCCCATATACGACTTACCCAATTCACGTGTCCAGAGCTTCTTGCCGTCCAGGTCATAACAGTAAAGCCCGGCTGACCCGAACCAGCAATACAATCGCTCACCATCGGTTGTCGGCGAGCCCGAAGCAAAGTTATTGTCGCCATGATGGCCTTCATGGGGCACTCGCTGCGTGGCAGTCTGTCGCCAGACTTCTCTTCCGCTCGCTCGATCCAGGCAGAAGACAACGAATTCGTATTCCGTATTCGGATACTTGATCCCGAATGCACGTTCCGGCTGATCTTCCGGCTTTGCCTGTGCCGGATCAACAATCCCTGTGTTAATTGCCGTCAACAGGTAGACCCTGTCGTTCCAGATAATCGGAGTCGAGCTGCCGTTGCCGTCGATCGCAACTTTCCACTGGATGTTCTTCTCTTCGGACCACTCGGTGGGAGGCCTGGCAGTTGTCGAGACACCATTGGCGTGCGGCCCACGCCATTGGTGCCAGTTGCTCAGCTGCGCCTTGTTCGGAGCTTGGGCCGCAAGCGACCCAGATATGAGCAGAAAGCAGGCCAGCGTGGCTGGCAGAATATTCAGTGTGCGTCGTATCGATTGAACCATACGTGCTGTCATCCGTTGGAAAGAGTCAGGGCGGCTTCGCAAACGCCGACCGGCTTACTTCTTCAGCGGCGTGATCGTCACAGTGCGGAAGTGGATCTCGCCACCTTCTGACTGCAGGCCAATCTGGCCTGCTCGCACATCAACACCGGTCGCCTTGTTGACTTCCTTGCCGTTCAGAATGATGGTCACGGTGTCACCCTTGGCAGTGATCTCAAACTTATTCCACTCACCCGCTTCCTTTTCGTTGGCCGCAGCCTTCCTTAATCCGGTCAACCCTCCGACAGCATTCGGGTTGGCGAACAGGCGCGACTTGTCACCAGCCAGTTTGAAGCCCTGGAAGCCATACATGGCTCCCGCATCGCCACTCTTGAGCTGTGCTTCACAGCAATTCGGCAACATCTTGGGGTCGCCCGTGATCCGCATCAAGACGCCGCTGTTGCCAGGCTTGGCTGGCCAACGCCATTCGACCACCAGGATAAAGCTCTCATACATGTCCTTGGTGGCCAGGTAGCCTCCCGGAGTCCCTTTGCAGACGATCACGCCGTCCTTGACACTCCAGACATCTTCCAGCTTGGCATCTGCCTCGGTCAAAAAGTGAGTCCAGCCGGCAAGGTCCTTGCCATTGAACAACTTGATCGTCTCTGGTTTGTCGGCTGAGGCAACGCTGCCAGCCAGCAGCGCCAGCCCTAAAACGACGGCGGCGGTTTTGAAGCTACGCATGGTACATCCCTCCGTTGCTGCAATGGTGTATCGAGTTGCGACTCAATATAGGCGATTGACGGCGACGATGCTGACCGCACAGTTGCAAGTTAGTAAATGGATGCTGGAGCCCAAACTCAATCAAGCCGACAGCAGGCGGTCTGGACTCGTCGGACGGGGGCCTGGTCTTCGTCACTTGATCGCGGCGTAGACCAGGGGCTTGATCGCGTCTTCGAGCTGGTCGGTAAATGGCGTTCGCTGGCTGAGCAGCACGACCGCCAGCTTGTCCTTTTTTGAAATCCAAAAGTGAGTACTGGCAGCTCCGCCCCAGCCATATTCTCCAAGACGCGCATCGCTGTCCGGAGTCGGTTTTTTGACAACCACCGAAAAGCCTAAACCGAATCCCACGCCGGGACGCGTCCCACCGAGTGATATCGGGAACGCACTTGCCGGCAAGTGATCTCTCGTCATGTCTGCAACAGTGGCTGCCTTGAAGATGCGATTGCCATCCAGTTCACCACCGTTGAGCATCATCTGGCAGAACCTGCTGTAATCCCGAGCGGTGGAAACAAGTCCGCCGCCACCGGAACACATCGCCGGTTTACGAACAAAACGACTTGTCATGGCCGCATCATTCACGCCCAGACCACCTTCGGCCTTGGGACTGTAGACAGTCGCGAATCGGCTGACCGACTCCTTGGGCACCTGGAAAGCAGTGTCGGTCATGTTGAGCGGCTCAAAGATCCGCTGCTGGAAAAAATCCCCCAAGCTCTTCCCGGAGACTACTTCCACCAGATGGCCCAGCATGTCTGTGGAGACGCTGTAATTGAACCTGGTAGCTGGCTGGTAAAGTAGCGGCAGCTTGCCAAGCTTTTCGACGGTTACTTGCAGCGAGTCGGCGGATGCCAGGACACCGGCCTTGAGATACGCCTGGTCAATGGCTGAGATGCCGAAAAATCCATAAGTAAGTCCTGAGGTATGTCTCATCAGGTCGCGAATCGTCACCGGCCGCTCCAGGTCGGTTACTTTCAGCTCATCACCATCCTTCGACTCGAACACCTTGAGGTTCTTGAATTCGGGGATATAGGTGGCGACATCTGCATCCAGTTCGATTTCCCCTTCTTCGACCAGCATCATGGCTGCCACGGTCGTGATCGGCTTGGTCATCGAATAGAAGCGCAGGATCGAGTCCTTCTCCATTGGCTTTTCAGCCTCGAGATCTCTCAATCCGAAGGACTTGAAGTAGACCACTTTGCCCTGACGGAGGATGATTGCGATCGCCCCGGCATTGATACAAGACCTCTACCAGGTGCGCACTCAGCAGGCCTGAACGTACTCTGCGGCAACAGGAAAAGAAACCAGCAGGTTCATCGCTATCGTGGTGGGTTTAGACGGATGACTAACCTGCAAGCACTTGCCAACCCCTGCCCTCTTGTTCGGCGGCTGGGATGCCGTATTCTAGTACCGACCTCAAGAGAAACTCGACTATTCTATCTCCCTTCGTGTCCGCCGGCAGGAGTTCCGACTATGAAAAGCCATTCGACGTTCCTTGCTCTCTCATTGGTTATAACGACCGCTTTTTCCGCTCTGGCTGAGGACACGGTTCAGCCCGTACGGATGGGTAGCGGACTGATGACATTTGATACGGTTCCCGGCTGGGGACTACGTCCGGACGGTTCTTCAGCTTTGGGGCCGACTCACGGAGGAGTGGCCGTGGATTCGAAGGGCAACGTCTACACAAGTGCCGACAAGGGAGTGGTTGTTTTTTCACCGGACGGGAAAGTCATCCAGGAATACCTGGGCGAGCCTTACACTCGACTGCATGACCTGGAAATCCACACGGAGGAAGATGGCGAGTTCGTTTATGGAGCACGGAATGCCAATGCCGAGGGTATCAAATTCAATGCGCATAGCGGCGAAGTTACTCTCAGGCTTCCCTTTCCGGAAAAGTCCGGCTTGAAACTGGCAAAATTCAACCCCACAGCGATCACGGTTACTGACAACGGCGACATCTATCTTTCCGATGGCTACGCCAGTAACCATATTTTCAAGTTCGACAAGACCGGCACGTACCTGATGCACTTTGGGACGAAGGGCAACGAGCTGCAGCAATTCAACACAGCTCACGGCATGACGCTCGACACACGCTATGATCCTCCACGGCTGCTGGTCTGCGATCGCAATCACCAACCCAAGGGTCGCTTGCTTCATTACAGCCTCGAGGGTGAGTTCATCGAAGTTGTGATCACCGGGCTCGGCATGCCAACCTCTGCTGCCGTCCATGGCGACTATGTCTCAGTACCGGACCTGCATGGCCGGGTGGTAATTCTCGACAAGAGCAACACGATCTGTGCCGTACTCGGACACAACGACGACCGTGCCAAGGGCCGATCTTTCGGCATCAAGCAGGCCGACTGGATCGAGGGCGTTTTCAGTGGCACGCATGGTTCCAACTGGGATGCCGACGGAAACCTCTACGTGCAGGACTGGAACGTGTCGGGCCGCATTATCAAGTTGGTACGAGTCAAGTAGGCCGCGGGCGCTGGTCAACTTCAACTTTTTGCCCACAAGCTGCCGTCAGGGTATATTCACGAGAAGACAAAGCCCACCGTTTTCATGGGGGATTGCGACTCGTGTTCAAAAACATACTGGCCCTGCTAGCCATCAGCGTTGCCCTTCCGGCAACAGCTTCCGCTCAGCAGTTCATTTCGTTTTACGGCACAGCCATCGACGTTTATGACGGCGACATGTTCACCTTGCGACTCAGCAATTCGTCGCTTGGTTACCTTGAACGCGTGCTTACCCAGCTGGAACTGCGGACCGGTACCGTCCAGGTTCAGCTGCAGGGGATCGATGCCCCCGAACGCAATAATAACCACCCTTACTGGCGCGAATCTCGCGCCCACTTGATGAGGCTCTTGAACAACCAGCCTGTCAATGTCCAGGTCCTGCTGACACCCCGGGGATTCCTCAACCGTAGCCCCGCAGGAATTGTCGGCGTCGCGCGCGTCGGCAGATCAGGCAGGCCGGTCAACCTGTCCTTGATTGAAGCCGGACTGGCCAAAGATGACTGGCGGGTTTCCTTTGGTGCGCCGTACGTGAGTGCCCAAAGGACAGCAATGTCTCGCCGCCTGGGAATCTGGAGTGATCCACGTCAGTACGAAGCGGAAAACGATTTCAGGATTCAACTCTATGGCAGCGAGCGAGCACGGACCGAGAGTAAGTTGGCGCCCTATCCGGACGGCAAGGTGGCGGGTAACGGAAAACCTGAGACTTTTGCCCGCAAGTCGCCCTTCCCCAATGTTGGCGTCGGCAAGCAACAGTGGCAAAAGGGTTTCGGCGATCGGAAACGGCCTGGCGTGCCGCAGGTCAAGAATTAAAATACGGCTCTGCACAAGCGGCAATCTCTGCCAGGCAGGGATCTGGGTTCGCAATGCAGCGTGACTCGAGTCGTTTCAAGCAGGCGATGAATAGCACCGCGGCACACCTCAGGCCACTGGGGAACACTGTTTCGCCCCACCACTACCGGGCCGGCATGCCGAACCAGTTTTTCTTTGTCCCGCCGTGCATGAACAGTTTTTTCTCGCCGCTGGCAAGCATCAACGCGACGGTCGCATTGCCGATCGGATGCAGCCCAAGATACTCGTCGCCACCATAGTTGCGTTTTCCACCGAAATAGACGGCCGGGCCAGCAGCGCTGCGGCACAACTCGAGATAGGGAAGCCACTTCCGCATCACCAGCTTGTGATCATCCGCATTGACCAGCTTGATTCCGGACATTCCAAAGATCAAGCCAATCGAGGACATGGCGTGTGCATGGCGCATGCGGCCCTGGTAAGTGGCCAGGGCATCGGAGAATTGCCGAGCAAGCTTGGGCTGCTGGTCGACAATCGCCAGGGCAGCCGCCATCGCCCCTGTACGTGCTGCAATATCGGGACTCCAGGGTGCCCTGGACGAGTAACCGATTGCACCGGTCTCCTTGTCGATGGAACGCTTGATCTCCTGAAGCGAGCGGTCCCAGGCGCCGCTGTCGATCTTGTAGCCACACTTCGCCGCCAAAGCCCAGGCAAGATGCGCCTGCGTGTTGATGATCACCAGACCACCACCGTCGTATCCCACGATGAAGTGGTGTCCCATCGTCCCTGTAGGGGAAACGCGACCAGCCAGCAGGTCACAGCATTTTTTCAGGTCAGCCAGCACAGCCTTGTCGCCCGTGGCAAGATGGTACTCTGCCAGGAAAATCGCGGAGGACGCGGCCTGCCAGCTCTTGGGACCAACTTTCGGATCCTTCGGGTCAATCAGTGAGATGCTCTTGCGATGAATGAATCCAATCGCTCGCTGGAGAGACTGCCGGTGGGATTCCCTGTCGTCAGCAAGCAACGCCAAGCCACAGAAAGCCGACATGTAGACATCCGCATCGCCGCCAACACCTGGCTGCCAACTTCCATCCTGCCGCTGTATCGCAACCAGGTGATCAGCAATCGCTGCCAAGTACTTGTCAGCCTTGGGACAGTTAGCTGGAAAGGATGGGGAAAAATCGGCCGAAACGGGGACGACGATGTTTAGCGGAATCGCCTTGTCGTTACGCCGCACGGTGAGCTGCAGTGCATGCGGCTCGGCCGCACAGGCGTGCGCAATGGCAGTGGCAAGTTCCGCCTGAGGGCCAATGAGTGCGGCATCGGTCTTCATCGAAAATGCCGCCGTCGCCTGCTTGCCTCGAATCGAAACAATCTTGTCACCGACCATCATCCCACCCTGGTCCGCAGCACCACCTCTGCCGACATCCATCACCAGGATCTCACGTTCTCCATCCGACAAACGACCCGTTGCAGAAAGAACGCCTAGCGGAAAATCGTGAAACGACTGGTCCTTGTTGTTAACAAGCCTGGGTTGGTAAGGCGTCGGTGTTTGTGCCCAGAGCACTGCTGTGAACAGTGTGTAGCAGAGAACTGCAGAAGAACATGCTAGCGTGATTTTCTTCACCGAATTCACCTTTGTATTAAGCAGAAGCCGTCACTATACATTCCTGGTTGATGAAATCCTATTCGGACGCAGCGCCGACAACCAGCGATCAGCATGAAACGTTCGATACAGGCTGCCCGCTACAACACGATTGAGGCTCTTCCCAAGCCATAACAACCGCCCAGGCAGTCAGATACGATAGACTTCGGGAAAGCAAAGCTACTGCAGGAAAAAGACAGCACATCGTGACACACCAGGTTGACATCGATTGACCCAGCCAGATCCGAAAATGGTTAACAGGTGCCGTGGACCTCGATGCGTCCGATCTTCACCTCGCCAGCGGATACCATCCCACGATTCGGATTCACGGCTTGTTGCAGGAATTGGACGACGTCGTGCTTGAGGGCGGTAACTTACGGAAAATGCTATTGGTAATCTGCTCGCAAAGAACGGCAGATAATTTCCAGACCGAGCTGAACGCCGACTTCTGCCTGGAACTCAACATCCACGACAAGCCGGTACGTTTTCGGGCCAATTACTTTCTCAACGGCGGAGAAATGGGAGCTTGTTTTCGAGTGATCCCTACGACGATTCCCGACTTCGAGTGGGCAGGATTTCCCAGGAAGATTGCCGAGCGACTGGCACACTTACCCAATGGACTTGTTCTCTTAACCGGCATCACTGGATCGGGCAAGACGACGACATTGGCGATGATCATCGATCTGATCAACCGCGAAGGGGGACGCCGAATTGTTACCATCGAAGAACCTGTTGAGTACATCTACCCCAAGGTTACAGATTCGATCATCACCCAACGAGAGCTCGGCGTTGATGTCTTGAGTTTCGCTGATGGACTGAAGTACGGCTTGCGACAGGACCCCAACGTGATCCTGGTGGGTGAGATTCGTGACCGCGAGACGGCACAAATGGCGCTGAGTGCAGCGGAAACAGGCCACCTGGTCTTTTCGCCTATCCACACGCGGGACGTCAAGGGTGCCATTTCCCGCTATGCCGACTTGTTTGCACAGAATGTCCAAGATGAAATACGATCGCAATTGTCGGGTAGCTGGCGGGCAATCATCAGCCAGCACTTGCTGCCCAGTATTAATATCAACGAAAAACGCGTGCTGGCGTTGGAAATCATGTTCAACAACACACCGATCACCCAGGGTATTCGTACGAACAAGCTGCCATCCATCGACAACTATCTTCTCATGGGTCGTGAACAAGGAATGATTACGATCGAAGCATCCATCGAACAGCTCGTCGCAGCGGGCCGGCTCTCACAACAAACAGCTTCCCAGTTCCTCAACGAATAGCGATCTCCCAGCTGGCAACCGGTAGCTAGCGGGTGACGTCAGGCTTGCCTCTTCAGATCACAAAACGATCGTGGAGACCACCTCCTTTTAACTCAAAGTGTTACAACAAAAGGCGCGCGGCAATCCAAACCGCGACAGACGGCTCGTCATATCCTCTTGCGGTCTGACACCGAGCCTTTGGAAGCGCATCGCTTAGAAACCTTGCATCTCCCCAACAGAAAAAGACTCCATGACTGAGCCAGTAGCCTATCTCAAGGGTGAGTTCGTTCCGGCGTCGCAATGTGTGCTTCCCATCTACGACCTGGGAATCGTGCTGGGCGCAGCGGTAACCGATTTTTTCCGGACGTTTCACCAGCAGCCCTACCGCCTGGACGATCACGTCCAGCGATTCTACCGATCCTGCAAGTACGCCCGGATCACTCCGCCAGTCAGCTTGGCCGACTCCGTCGAAATCAGCGAAAAGTTGATCAACGAGAACAGTCAGCTGGCACCCGGCGAAGAACTCGGCCTGGTGTTCTACATGACAGCCGGTCAGAACGCCATTTATGCTGGAGCAGCTGGCATGCCGGAGAAACTGACTCCAAGCTACGTGCAGCATACCTTTCCCCTTCGCTTCCACCTCTGGCGAGACCTGTTTCTCGACGGCGCACATTGCATGACGCCAGCACCCCGCCACTGGCCCCCGCAATGCCTCTCATCCAAGATCAAGAATCGGAACCGGCTGCACATGTGGATTGGTGAGCAGGAGATTCACCAGCTGGATGCCAATGCAATGGCACTCTACCTCGACATCGACGGTAATATCACAGAAACGGGTGGATCGAACTTCGTCATCTACCGTGACGGCCGAGTCATTTCACCGCGTCGAAATAACATCCTCTGGGGTATCAGCTTGACGGTGCTGGAAGAAATCCTGGCGGACATGGGAATCCCGTTTGTGGAAGACGACTTGCAGACCTACGACGTGGTTAATGCCGACGAAGCATGGATTCCTTCGACACCGTGGTGCCTGGGACCGGTCGTTCGAATCAACGGTGAACCGATCGGTGACGGCAAGCCCGGTCCGATCTGGCGACGTGTGCTGAATCGCTGGAGCGACATCGTTGGCAAGGACATCTATGAGGAGATCACCGGAGCAGACAGGCCGGCAGAGGACAGAACGCCAGACTTGGCTCCCTAGAGCGGCTGCACATCGTTCTGCAGGATGTCCCCCACCACTTGTGCGTCTGTCACTCGTGCATCGGTGAGTGACTCAGCATGACCGTGATGACGGTAGGTCAGTTTCTCGTGACTCAATCCCATCTGGTGCAGGACCGTGGCGTGCAGGTCGTGGACTGTCACAACGTTTTCGACGCTGCGATAGCCAAGCGGGTCCGTATTGCCGTAACTGAAACCACCCTTTACGCCACCGCCAGCCAGCAGGGTGGTACAGGCATTTCGGTTGTGATCTCGCCCGGAGCCGTTCTGTGAAATTGGCAGCCGGCCGAATTCACCCGACCAGACAATCAAGGTACTGTCGAGCAAGCCACGTTGCTTGAGGTCCTTGATCAAGCCCGCCGTCGGCTGATCAACGATCTTGCAGATTGCTTCGTTTTGCGTCTTCACGTTGCCGTGCGCATCCCACGGCTGAGTATTGGGGCTGCCTGGCGGAAAGACCTGGATAAATCGCACACCGGATTCAACGAGACGTCGCGCCATCAGGCAACGAGTTGCGTAGAGCGACATCTCGTCGTGTCCCTCGTCGATGCCGTACATCTTCTTGGTCTCGGCAGACTCCTTCGACATATCAAGTACCTCGGGAGCTGCCAGCTGCATCCGGGCGGCCAGTTCGTAATTCTGGATCCGTGCTTCCAGGTCCGTCTCATCCCTGTACCGCGCCTGGAATCTCCGATTCAGCTTGCCAAGCAGAGCCAGGTTATTCGTATCGACACCCTCGGGCCGCTTGTCTGATGCTGTCAGGTTGAGTACCGGCGTCCCCTTGGTGGCGACCTCCGTGCCGCCGTAAATCGCAGGCATCCAGCCATTCGACCAGAGCATCGTTCCGCTGGTGTTGTAGGCTCGCTCATCTCTCAAAACGATGTATGCCGGCAGGTTCTGGTTGGCAGTCCCAAGGCCATAGCTCACCCACGAGCCCAGCGCGGGCCGTCCCGGAAAGAGCTTGCCCGTGTTGAACATGATCAGGGCTTCGGTGTGGTTGTTGTGACCACTGACCATCGATCGGACCTTGCAGATCTCATCGGCAACCGAGGCGATATGCGGCACAACCGAGGCAAAGTCCATCCCCCCCTCGCCATGCTGTTTGAATTCAAACGGCATCTTCAGCAGCTTGTTACCCTCGCTGCCCGGTTGAAACTGCTCAATCGCTCCGGTGTGCTTCTGCCCGTCACGCTTAACCAGCTCCGGCTTCGGATCAAACAGATCCATCTGGCTGGGTCCGCCATTCTGCATCATCAGGATGACGGACTTTACCTGCGGGTCGAAATGCGAATCTCGCTGCTTCAAGTCATTGAAATTGTCATCCGCGCCGACCAGCTCTCGCTGCATCAGCTGGGCCAATGCCAGGCTGCCGAAACCCAGCCCGGCTGTCTTCAGCATCTCACGGCGTGTTTGATAAGGTTGCATCAAGCGACTCGCTAGTGAATGTAGATGAACTCACTTGTACTGAATAACAACTGGCAAATTCTTGTCAATGCAGACCGATGTGCGGTCGCGTCGTCCTGGCCGCTTCGCAGGTAGGCTGCCTTGTGTTCTGCAAATGTCTCGGTACACCAGCTGATTTCCTCATCGCTTGCCGATCGTGCCAGTACGATCTGGAAGGCACGCCCGGTCAAGTCACGCACTGCGGCTCCATCTTCCGCGTGCGAGATGATTCGCTCAGCCAGGAACGATGCCTGGTGGCCGACAAACCGGTCGTTGAGCATCATCAGTGACTGGACAACGGACGCCGATCGTTCTCGCTGTGAACAAGCTTCGGCAAGCAACGGCTGGTCAAATGCCTGCAAGACCGACGGGTGATAGTTGCGTCGCTGCAGCAAGTACATGCTACGTCGCCACATTGTCTTCTCATTCACCTGGTCATACCCTGCCTCGACAACCATCCCGTCGGGCAGATTGACTGTTCCTGACGGCGGGCCGCCCCGTCGCGTGTCGAGCCGCCCGCTGGCGACCAGCATCGAATCGCGCACAATCTCGGCTTCCATTCGCCGTAGCCGCTGTCGCCACAACAGTCGGTTGTTCGGATCAACATCCTCGGCACGCTTGGCGACCTCGGACTCATCGACGTCCGACCGCTGCATGTAAGTCTGCGATGTCATGATCAACTTGAGCAGCGGTTTCAGTTTCGTCTCGTTATCGACAAAGTTACCAGCCAGCCATTCAAGCAATTGCGGGTGAGTCGGTTTCATACCGGAGACACCAAAGTTGCTGGCGGTCTCCACCAGTCCATCCTCGAATAGACGCTGCCAGATCCGGTTCACTCGTACGCGGGCGACAAGGGCCCCGGCCTGGCTTTCCCAGTTCGTCAGCTGGCGGGCCAGCTGTAGACGCTTGCCACTGGTCTGCCCTAGCGGCTCAACATCGGGAGCAGGAAACAGCGGGTCCTCGAGGACCGAGAAGATCCCGGCTTCGACCTCCGCACCTGGCATCTCGAACTCTCCTCGCCTGAGTACAAATGTGGATCGCACGGAACCGACGTCGTAGACCGCCTGCACCCACTCCTGCTGGTCGCGTTGCTCCAGTTCTGCCAGGATTCCCACAAGCGCCACTTCGCGCTGCTTCTGTTCAGCCGTCAGTGCCGTGATAATCTGATCGCGATTGAACTCAAACTTCTCACCAAGCTTCTCGGTGAGGTATTTCTGCACCTCGTTTCTCTTCTCCTTGGGAATTACCTGTGCAGCCAGTAGATCGGCTCGAACCTGTTCCGGAATAGCAGCCACGGTACGATCGTAGAGAATCGAACGGCCAGCTTCACGAATGGCCGCCAGTTCAGACGTCGCCGCCTGTTGTTGCTTGACGAATTCAACTTGCTCTTGTGCGCCACGCAATCGCAATTCACGCTGCGGCGGAGTGAGCCAGTCACGGGGAGTGAAAGCAGGCATGATAAATGCCGTGAAGCGATAGTAATCACGCTGGGATATCGACTCAAACTTGTGATCGTGACATTTGCAGCACTGCATGGTCAGGCCCAGCAGATTCTGTGATAGCGATTCCGCCGTCTGGTGCAGGACGAAATAGCGAATGCTGAAGATATTCAGTTCGCCCTGGTCAGTCGAATCGGGACTGCTGCGCATCATGCCCGTGGCAATCAACTTCTGACGGATGCTGTCATCGAAGTGAGTTGCATTTCGCCAATCGACCAGTTCGTCGCCAGCAAGTTGTTCAACAAGAAAGTCCTCGAACGGTCGATCCTCATTGAATCTCCTGACAACATAGTCCCGGTATCGCCACTTCCCTTTAGCTGGGCTAACAATCACCTGGTCATTGTCCAACGCATTCGTGTCGGTATGCCCGACACTGTCCAGCCAGTGCCTGCCCCAGCGTTCGCCAAAATGCTCTGAAGCAAGTAGACGGTCAAGCAGGTTTTCCCAGGCCCCAGGCGAGTCATCTTGAATGAACGCGTCAAGTTGCTGTGGGCTGGGCAGCAAACCGGTCAGGTCAAGTGACGCACGCCGAATCAGCGTGGCTCGATCAGCAGTAGATGAAAGCGATAAACCGCTGGCTTCAAGTTGTTGCACGATGAACTGGTCAATTGCATTACGAGCAGCGTCGACAGCTTGAATTGCCGGGACTTCAGGACGGCCTAGCCGCTGAAAGGACCAGTGATCGCTCCGGTTTTCACTGGCCAGGCTTGCCAGGTCCACTTTTTCAGTCGCCTTCGCACCGCCATCAATCCAGCGACGAATCAGCTCCACTTCACTGTCCAGGAGCGGATCGCCCGCCTCTCGCGGCGGCATTTCCTTGGAGGCCACAATGTGCAGTAAGAAGCTCTTCTGAGCGTTGCCAGGTGTGAGCACGGGACCCGACGTGCCACCCCGATAGAGGCCAACGAGATCGGTCAGGTTGAGACCTCCCTCCGGATCCTCCTTGCCGTGACAGTCATGACAGCGCCGAGCCAGTAACGGCACGATGTGCTCCTCGAAAAGGACCTCTGCAGGTTCTGATCGCTGGTAGCTGGAGCCAAGTTGATACTTCCGTGTCAGGTAATCGCCAACCGCGTGTTGTTCCTTGGCTCTCAGAACCCGGTTGAAAACAAGAATCTCGAACAGGTCGCCGCGGAAATAATGCTCATCGGTTCCCTTCTGAAACTGGTGCCCAATCGTCAACCGGCTGCCACCCTGAAAACCCAGGAAACCGACGTCGCCGCGATACCGTCCGTGGTCGACTGCCGCACCGTCGTGATAGAGAGCCCAGCGCTGGTTGCCAGCGTAGGCCGCTTCCAGGACATGCCGCCGGCCATCCCAGGAATTCGTGGCCGACACACCTTCCGCTCCAAACAGCACTGCAATTCGTGCTCGTCCTTTTGAGTCAGGATCGGCAGCGTAATCCTCATAGCCAAACCAGAAGCCCTTGCGCTTGTGAGAGTACATGTCTCCCTGGCTGGCACTCGAAAAATCCAGCACCCGCGGGCTGCCAGACTCCTGCTGCGCCGCCTGCATGACAACAAACAACTGGAATGGCTGTTCACCCGAGAGGAAACCGTTGAGCGACGCCCGCCCCAGGCGAGATTTACTGAAGCGAACTGCTGGCCGGTCGTCGACCATCACCTTCTGCGGCTGAAGAGCCGCATCCGCTTCGCTGACAAGATTTCCCTGGCCACTCTTGTCGGGCCACTGGGTGACCTTGCCGTCAGCCGTTTCGACATCCGCAGCGTCGAGCCAGAGTACAAGTCCATCGCGTGGGATAACATCAGCGTGCGGGTCACCTTCCTGCGCGAAGGCAGGACATGACAACACGAGAATGGCGAGAAAAGGAAAGATTGGACGTCGCATGTTCAGACGGTATGGGCCAAGGGCAAAGTCGATGCCGTGATCGACAAGCCGTCAATATACCGAATCGCGTTGTCGCCATCGATGAAATCCACTGGCCGATGAAATACTGACTCACCGTTGATAAAGCCGGGTGCTACAACCCCACGCAATTCCAGAGGGTTACAGGCGGACCCGGCGGATTCGCAATTCACAGCAGATGTGAGAGAATCCTAACGGTCGTTTACGCCACTCGAACAATTAACCAGGTCGATCAGGTCAACTTCACGAGAGGAACTCTCGATATGAACCGCTTTTTCTTCTTGCTCTCCACAATTGCTGTTTTCCTCTCGTCACTGGAAGCTGTTCTAGCAGACGAGCAGGCAGACGACGGGAAATTGCGCATCGTCTGTTTCGGTGCCCATCCAGATGATGCTGAATACAAGAGCGGTGGTACGGCTGCCTTGTGGGCCCAGCAGGGGCATCATGTCTTGCTGGTGTCGGTTACCAACGGCGATATTGGGCACTGGAGGATGTCCGGTGGAGCACTGGCAAAACGTCGGACTGCTGAAAGTGCCGAGGTGGCCAAGCGACTGGGGGTCAGCTCGAAGGTCCTCGACATCCATGACGGGGAGCTCTTGCCGACGCTGGAAAATCGCAGGACAATCTGCCGGATCATACGCGAGTGGAAAGCAGATATCGTGATCTCTCACCGACCGTGGGATTACCATCCCGACCATCGCTATACCGGAATCCTGGTGCAGGATGCTGCATTCATGGTGACTGTTCCGTATTTCTGTCCGGACGTGCCGCACCTGACGAAGAACCCGGTCTTCCTTTATTCCAGCGACTCCTTCAGGAAGCCCTATCCCTTTGATCCAGATGTAGTGGTCTCTGTGGACAGTGTTTTCAAGGAGAAGGTCTACGCCCTGTCGGCGCTGGTGTCACAGGCATTTGAGGGAGGAGCGGGAGGAAGCCCTGAACGGCTGGCCCTGGTTCCCCCTGCATCGGCGCCAGAGGAGAGACTCGAATGGCTGACGGAGCGGTGGTCTAACCGCCAATCGCGCGAAGCGGACCGATTTCGAGAACAGCTGGTCCGCTGGTACGGCGTGGAACGGGGCAGCAAGGTGAAGTATGCCGAGGCTTTCGAGATCTGCGAATACGGTTCGCGACCGAGCCGGGAACAGCTCAAGGAACTCTTTCCGTTCTATGCAGAGACGGTCGAGCGTCAAAGCAGTGAATAAGTGACCGCCTGGATCAGCACGGCCAGCGAAGCGCACAACTGCACGTTCTCGTCCCGGCGACGCGAGCCGCAGCAGCAGAAACGACAATCCAGTACTGCCCACCCCCCTGCGATCGACAAGTCATGGTTTACACTAACCTTCGTTCAGGGACCGAGGGCCTGCAGCTAAGATTTTGGCATGAGTAAGCACCTGCAATTCAGACAGCACTGGGGGTTGTCCGGGCCCCATCGGCAGACAGTGATCGGCGCGCTCCTACCCAGTCGCTACAAGCCCGCCCACACGCGGCGCCATATTGTCACGCTGGAAGACGACGAACAGCTCTACCTCTTTGAAAACGGACCCTCCAATTCCGGAACTGTTCCGATCGTGCTCGTTCATGGGCTGGGTGGCACATACCAGTCGGGTTATCTCGTCCGTATCAGCGCAAAGCTTGCCCAGCGCGGCATGCAGATCTTTCGTGTGAACCTGCGCGGCTGTGCGGAAGGAGTACAGCTGGCTCAAAAGACAGCTCATGCTGGCTGTATCCACGATCTGGCCAATGCACTGGAATGGATTCAACAGCACTCGAACGGTCTCGCGCCTGCCATCGCCGGATTTTCACTCGGGGGTAATATCCTCCTCAAACTACTGACACAACTGCAGCAGTTTCCCGGCCTGCAGATTTCCCGGGCCGTTGCCGTCGCTCCACCAGTGGACCTGGATGCCAGCTGCCAGGCGATCACGAAACAACATAGAGGATTCTACGACCGATCCTTTCTAAGGAGCCTGCGGAAGGACCTCAAGGCTCGAGCGAAAGTGTATCCCGATTGTCCCTACGCAAGGCTGAATCCGTTTCCGCGGACACTGCGGGAATTCGATGATCGCTTCACGGCGCCCCTGAACGGGTTCCAGGGAGCACGTGATTACTATCAGAAAAGCAGCAGCAAGGACCAGCTAGATCAAATCACCACAGTAACGAGCATCCTGATTGCCGACGACGACCCGGTCGTGCCAGCTGGTATTTTTGAAGATGTCGAGCTCTCTGCAAGCACGACCCTGCTGCGTACCAGGCACGGCGGGCACCTTGGCTACCTGTCGAATCGTCTCCCTGAGGGTGACCGCCGCTGGATGGACTGGAAAGTTATTGAACTGTTATTGGGAGATGGTCAGCAATGATTCCGAAGCGAACTCTCGGCAATACCGGGCTTGAAATCACGCAACTTGGATATGGCAGCATGGGTCTGCGCGGGCCGAATACCTGGGGGGTACGCGTAGTTGATGATGAGGATGCGGACAAGTTCCTCAACCTGGTACTCGATAGCGGAATCAACTTTATCGACACCGCTCCCGACTACGGTGCCAGCGAAGCGAGGATTGGGCGAGCCATCAGTTCACGACGAAGTGAATTTTACCTGGCGACAAAGTGTGGCTGTGACTATGTCCAGCATGACGATCACATTGACGTGGTTCATACCTGGACCAGGGAGGTGCTGGAAAGAAACATCGAGACCAGTCTGGCCCGCATGCAGACAGACTATATCGACCTGCTGCAGTTTCATGGCGGGGATGCTGAAACGCTCGAACGTGAGGGACTGATCGACCTGCTCGTCGACTTTCGCAGCCAGGGATTGATCCGACACATCGGCTCTTCCAGCTCCTTGCCGAATCTGCCCGGCATGATCGAGCTAGGAGTCTTTGAGACTTTTCAAATCCCCTATTCCTGCCTGGCACCACAGCATCACGACGTGATCAGCCAGGCGGCGGAAACGGGAGCGGGGATCATCATTCGAGGCGGGATTGCACATGGCGGTCCGGATGCCGAGATAGAACGTCCGGCTCTTAACGATATCTGGAGCACAGCAGGGCTTGATGAGTTGCTTGCTGAAGACATGACACGGGCTGAGTTGATTGTTCGCTACACATTAAGTCACCCACATTGTCACACAACGATTGTGGGGACCTGTAGTGAGTCACACCTGGCAGAAAACCTTGCCAGCATCAGCAGAGGCCCGCTCAGCGACTCGCTCTATGATGATATCGCCACTCGAGTCCGACAGGCTGTGTAGCTTGCAGGCCTGAGCTCTCACCTCTGGATTCTTGAGAGCAGCCTTTGAATTGCGACAGCCCAACCAGTGACTATTTCGCAATACAGTAAAGGTGCTTGTCGCTGCGCAAGAACAATGCACCATTCGCGACCGCCGGAGAGGCAAGAAACATCCCCTCAAGCTGATTGGTGGCGGCAACTTTGAACTCCCGCCCCGCCTCAATGATCGTCGCTTTGCCGTCCTGATTGACAAAGTAGATGTGCTCGCCAACTTGGATTGGCGAACAACGGAAGCGGCCGCCCAGCCGCTCTCGCCAAAGAAGCTTGCCGGTGATGGCATCCAGGCACTGGGCAGTCCCTTCATCGTCAACGACATAGATCTCCTTGCCATAGAGCAGCGGCGAGGGAACGTGCCCAATCCCATTCGGGTTCTTCCAGACGAGATCCTCATCCTTGATTTCCCCCTTGGCGCCCGGCTTGATGGCATAGATACAGTGATGGTCCTGGGCAACCGAGCCAACGATATAAAACAGGCCATTGCCATAGGATGGGCGACCGACCAAAGAAAAACCGACGTACTGATGCCACCATATCTCCTCGCCCGTCTCCAGGTCATATGCTGCCACATGCTCGGATCCTGAGGATATCAACTGGGTCATGCCTCCCACTTCCACAACCAGCGGTGTCGAATAGGCCATCTTGAAGAAGCCTTTTTCCGCAACTCGCTCAAGGTGTTGGCGAGGCGTTTTCCAGATGATCTCTCCGGTCAATTTGTCGAGCGCGGCAACAAACTGGGCGTCCGTGCCATCGCATACCAGGAACAGCTTGTTCTTGTGAATGACCGGCGAGCTGGCAGCGCCCTGTGGTAATTCAAATGGTAACTCGGTGTTCTTCCAGAGGACTTTGCCAGTTTTGTCCAGGCAGACCGTTCCGCGAGGGCCAAAGTGGACATAGGCCCGCTCTTTCTCCAGCACCGGTGTCGGTGATGCATATCCGTTCTGCACATGTTTTGGTCCAATCTCGTCGGTCGTCAGAACTTCGACGTCAAATAGCAGTTTGCCGGTCTCCTGGTCGAGACAAACCGCATGCAGTGACCTGCCGTCCTCGTGGGAACTGGTCAGCCAGATCTGGCCGCCGCTGATCACGGGCGACGACCATCCCTCACCAGAAATGCCTGTCTTCCATGCGATTGACTCGCTTTCACTCCACGTCAGTGGCACTCCCTTGTCGTTGGAGTGTCCCTGGCCATCGGGGCCACGAAACTGTGGCCACTGGGCTTCGGCCACGTGCCAGCTACAAATCGTTAGCAAGGCAAACGTAAGCAGGAATGAAATTCGCATGAGTTGATGGTGCTCGCTGAATAACTGACTGGCTATCGATCTCGACTCATTACACATCGGATGACTGTAGTAAGTCAAACAGCCAGCTGCCCAGGGTCAACGGAATGTCACTTCCACACTCCCCAGTTGCCCAAACTCGGCAACGATTCTGTCGCCACTGGCAACCGGGACGAGTTCCACAGCAGAACCTGGAATCACGATGTCACCTGCCCGCAACCCGCTTCCATGCTCCACCAGGTGGGCAATCAGCCAGCGGAGTGAGTGCAGCGGGCCACCCATGATATCTGCCGCGACCCCGGACGTGACCGTGGCACCTTCACGCATGACTGACACCGCGCCATGAACCCAGTCAACGTCGTACGGTCCAACATGCTGGTCACCAATCACCAGGTTGGCGTGGATTCCATTCGAAGCGATCAGTTCCTGAATTGTCGGTTGGCCAAACCAGAAGTGGTAATTGTGAACCTCGATACCTGCTGAAACTGATTTGATTGCATCAAGCAGATGCTGATCATCGCTCGGCACATCATCCAGATCCTTACCAACAGTCAGCACAAATTCAGGTTCGATCGCGGGTTGGATATAGTCGCTCATGTCCAGTGTTGCGTCACCTCGCGTCACAAAGGGATCCATGATCCGGCCACAAATCGGTTCGCTGAGTCCGAATTGCTGACGAATGGCCGCGCTGGTGCAACCCACTTTGTAGCCAACCGGCTGTTCGCCACGAACGGATCGTCGCTCGATGACCAGCTGCTGAACTGAGTAAGCGTCCTCAATCGATAGTGCATCGATCGAGAGGTCCGCCGTGGGGGCTTGATGATCGTCGAAGGCACGAAGAAAGGAGGCAGCGAAAACTGATAGATCGTTCATCTCAACGCCGTCAGATGGATAATCCCGACTGCTGGTGACCGTCACAAGCTGGATACCCAGGGGCGGTACCCGGCAGGACCCGATCTAGAGTTTGCCCCAGATCTCTTTCAGCACCTCAAAAAAGATGGGATCGTAGATCTCCAATTCAGCCGCTACAAATGGGAAGAAGTCATTCCGGTAAAAGTAAGCTTCCGTCCCCTCGGCAAAATACTCTTTGGCATTCGTCGTTCCATAGTGCTTCACAGTCCGCCCGGTATACAGCAGAACCTGTTGGTACTTACCGGCGGCCATGGCACGATCGTAAGCGTCCTGGATCTTCGCATGGTTAAAACCGAGTACCTGGTCGTGGTAAGAGTGTGCCAGCTCATGAAGAATCACGGCGGGATGTTTTAAGATCTGCTGTCGTGAGAGCAGAGCGGCCGCACGAGGAATGTGGACCATCTTGTGCAGCCTGGGATCGTGCCCGTGATCCCGCAACCAGCCGATTCCCGGATGATATTGCATGTTCCCCAATGTCGGATGGTGATGTTCGATCCAGATCTCCAGCTTCTGCATCGTCTTCAGCTGTTTTTCCGGCAGCAGAATCGCAATTCTCTGCAGGTGGTTGCCAAGCATGCCAAGGGCCCTGGCACCGACTTCAGCGTGCTCGCCCTTGAGCATCGCCGGGTCGACATGCACCGTCCAACCTTCGATTGACTGCTTGACCGGATCAAATAAAACGCCGGGACGATCCTTCTTGCGGTTGTCTTCAGCCTGAAGAGGCCAGGCAACGGTTAAGAGTAGAAAGCTAAGCAGCACGTGTCGTCGCGTCATGTCCCAGGTCCTCAATTCAGTAAAGTCGACAGTCTCAGAGTCGTTTGCCCCAGCTATCAGAAGCAGGGATAGTTTCGCGGCGGCAAATCCAATGGGAAAGTGCCCCGTCAGGTAGATTGTAGCCGTTCAACAGGCCAGCTCACTCCCCCCACTTCGGTCGACTGGCTGCCTGGACTGACGCGTCAATTCAGCAACTCTGCTAGATTCAGAGGACTCTATTGCCAGACCCAAGGACATCGCTCGTGAATCACCTGCCTGGATTTATCGCATTCAGCATTTTCTGCGTAACAGCAGCGGTCAGCCAGGCCGACAATCCCAACGTTCTGCTGATCTGTGTTGACGATCTACGTCCGGAGCTGAAGAGTTTTGGCGCCGAGTACATCCATTCGCCCAATATCGATCAACTTGCCAACAGAGGGCGGGCATTTCACAGGCATTACGTCCAAGCACCCACATGTGGTGCCTCTCGTTACACCTTGCTGACCGGTCGTTACGGTCCCGCCTCCAACGGCGCCCTGTTCCAGCGGGCCAGCCGAATTGCCCGCGACCCCTCATCTGTCCCACCAAGTATGCCAACCTGGTTCCGCCAGCATGGTTACACGACCGTGTCGGTAGGCAAGGTATCACATCATCCCGGTGGACGAGGAGGGTCGGACTGGAATGACGATCAACAACCCGAAATGCCCGGCAGCTGGGATCGCCACCTCTTGCCGGCAGGCAGCTGGCAGCATCCGCGAGGCTGGATGCATGGTCTGGCCCACGGAGAGATTCGCAGAAATGCCGGTGAGATGGATGTCTTTCAGGCAACAGCGGGACCGGACGAGATCTACCCGGATGGTGTCGCTATCAACGAGGCGCTCGCCCAGTTGGGGCAACTTGCCAGCCAGGACAAGCCATTTTTTCTCGCCGTGGGAATCCTGCGTCCTCATCTACCTTTCGGTGCTCCAGAGAAATACCACGACCTCTATAAGGATATTGACCTACCTGATATCGCTCACCGGGAGAAACCAGCTGGTCGCACAACTTGGCACGGTTCAGGTGAGTTCATGAAATACAACCGCTGGAAACGCAACCCGAACACCGATGCGGAGTTTGCCATCGAGGTGCGGCGAGCCTACGCCGCCTGTGTGAGCTATGCGGATGCCCAGGTCGGACGACTGCTGGCGCAGCTCGAGGCGACAGGTAAAGCCGACAACACGATTGTCGTACTCTGGGGCGATCATGGCTGGCACCTCGGTGAACATGCGATCTGGGGCAAACATGCCCTCTTCGAAGAATCACTCCGTTCGCCCCTGGTGATCGCCTTTGCTGGGATAAAAAAGCCTGGCAAGCCAACCAGTGCTATTGTGGAAACGCTCGATCTCTTTCCCACGCTCTGCCAGCTGACCAATTTGGACTCGCCGGAAACGTTGCCCGGCACCTCCCTACTGCCGCTGCTTGAGAATCCTCGGCAGAGCGGGCATGTCGCCATCAGCTACTCGGGGCGGGCACAGACAATCCGCAGCTCAACCCATCGCCTCGTTCTTCATCGCGATGGATTTAGCGAGCTTTATGATCACAGGACGCCAGCCGGTGAGACCAGTAACATCGCCTCCGAGCAACCAGCGGTTGTCCAGCAACTGTCAGAACAGCTGCAGCAGCGACTGGCTCAAGACAATGCTAAATGAGCCACTGCTTCGCCTGGCCGCCTAGTGCTGGTAAACGAACTCTTTGGAGTTAAGAATCGTCCAGAGCACGTCTTCCCACGCTTTGCGACGATCGGGGTTGCTTTGGACGTAATCCAGCAGCTGCTGTTCTGCTTCTGCCGCGGGCTGCCGGCTCAAGGCACGCTGGTACAAATCATGCAATAGTTGTTGGTCTGAGGCGCCCGACGCCAGCATCTGGCTAAGTCGGCCAGTGGAAGATGACAGCTTCTTCGCTACAAGGTCGCCAACAGTCAATTCCAATGCCTGCTTTTGGCTGAATCCCGGGGAGCGATCGCATTCACACGTCTGCCGTCGGACCGGTTGCCCAAAAGTCCTCAGGAACGGATGCAGCTCGTATCGGACGTATTTTCCAGACGAGTTGATTAAGGTCACGAGGTCGGTCACAGGCAGCTGAACTGCACGAGTTCCCAGCGGCAGCTTCGTCGACTCTGTCGGAATACCAACAATGTAGTCGTTCATGATTTCATACTGTTCTGGGATATCCGTTACCTCGCAGATCGCATCCAGCAGCACCTCGGCTGGTAGCGGCCGAGCATTCTGGTGTGAGAAGTACCTGTTGTCACGCCGGTTGGAGAGGTTGGTAGCGGAGCTTAACTGGTAGGTGCGGGACAAAGTGATCGCCCGGATGAGGGGCTTAAGCCGGTATTCGCCAGCCACAAAGTACTCAGCCAGTCCCTCTAGCAGAGCGTCGTTGGCTGACGGATTGGAATCACGGAAATCGTCGACCGGCTCAACGATCCCGCGTCCATGAAGATGAAACCAGACTCGATTGACAATGGACTTGGCGAAGAAAGGGTTGTCCTGACGAGTCAGCCAGTCGACCAGGACAGTCCGATAGTCAGTCTCGGCTGCAATCGGCTGTGGTGGCTGGCCAGGAAAGTGTGGCTGCACACCCCGATGCTCAAGCTCGTTGAGATTTATTGCACTCAGGTCAAGTTGGACGGCGATCTGCCGACGATCAGGTCGCCCACTAGGCCCCTCTTTACCAAGCCGACTTCGCTTGACCTGTGAAAAAAATGCCGCCAGTCCGAGGTAATCGTCTTGTGTCCAGCGTTCGAAAGGGTGGTTATGGCACTGCGCGCATTGGAGCCGAATCCCCAGGAACAGTTGAGCTGTCGATTCGGCCAGATCCTTTTGAAAATAGTCCGCATCAGTAACTTCCCTGGGCAAAGGTGCCACACAGAAATAATTGGTTGCCGGGTCCTTATAGGACTCGCCCTCAGATGTAAGCATGGCGCTGACGATTTCAGATAACGGCTGATCCCGTCCGACCTCCGATTGCAGCCAGGCCTTGAATACTTGAGCACCCTGTAACTGGATCGAATCCCGACTGACCCGCAGTACGTCCATCCACTTTTTTGTCCAGAACTCAGCGAATTCACTACGCTGTAGCAGGTGGTCAATCAGCCGTTCACGCTTGTCGTGCTGGCTGGAGTTTACAAAGGCTGCCGCTGCGGCAGGCGAAGGAAGAATGCCACACAGGTCCAGGTAGACTCGTCGAACAAACTCCTGGTCGGAAGCAACCGGTGATGGAGTGAGATTCAGCATCTGTAGCTTCGCGAATACATGCTGATCCACGAAGTTGTTTGTCCGGGGGCTGGACCATCGGTAATCTGCCTCTGGCTGGGCAATATGCATCAGGCGTATGGAGACCAATTGGCCCATATACCGGCATAGGATGGCTACCTCGCCCTGCTGATGGAATTGGACGAAACCGCCGCGATCCACCTCTGCGATAGCCACGTCGCTGCTTTGGAAAGTCGTAATTCGCGTCACATCTTCGCGAGTTCCATCTTCATAGGCCGCCACGACGGCTAGCTGCTGGGCCATGGCTGGGGCATGCAGTACCCTCACAGCGGGTGCAACATTCAGCTGGCTCAGGCCCGATGTGTCGGCGTCGTAGACCAGCCCTTGCTGCTGCCAGTTCCGCAACAACTCCGCCAGGTGATCGTCCACCTGAAAACGCTTGCCACCAACATGTGGGAGTCGGTTAAGTGGCTTCTGCAACAACAGGCTCTGGTCAGGGTCCAAGGCGTTCGTGCGTCGCCCGACGGCATCCCTGGTGAGCTGCATAAAATCAAATTGAGGCTTCGATCCCCAGAGACTTAGACGGAATCCATCCTTCCCGCCGGGAGCTCCATGGCAGCGAATATCGCTGCAGCCGGCGGCACTCAACACTGGAACAACCTCATTCTGAAAGCTGACCGGGCGTTGAATTGTCGTCTGACTGGCGATCACATCGACCGTCTTCTTGCTGCCCCCAATACGCAAGCTCAGCTGGCCCGTTCCATCCTGACGCGCGACAACAAGTCCTCTCGCGTCCACTTCAAAAACAGGCGAATTCGAACTCCACTTGATCACATGAGTCAGGTCCGTTTCTCGACCTTCCCGATCGATAGCGGTGACGAGAATCTGTCGCGAAGCACGTGGTCCCGTCAGCTCAACTCGTGCCGGCGTAATCACAATCCTGGCTCGCTGGCCGCCGCGGGATTCTGTCCGCAGATTGTCCTCACTGGCAGGTAGCGAGAGTGCAATCAGCGAGAGGACAAACGCAATAGCGGCTGGCAGATATGTTGTGCCGCACCAGCTTACACAACCGGTAATAGACTTGGATCGGTACATTGTTGAAAACTGGAGCTGGTCGATCAGATTGTCTCCCGATAACATCTCAGAACATTCTGCCGCTACAAAACACGCCTCGTCACATACCCATCGCCGCACGTCTGATGCCGGCCAGCTACCTGTCATGACTCATGCCAGGATCGCTTCGATTGGCTTTCCTCCCAAGCCGACCTTGACTGGCTGCCCGTTGGAATCTGGTACATGCATATCCGGATCAATTCCCAGGCAGCGATAGATGGTCGCACAAATGTCGGCTGGTGAAACCGGTTTGTCTTTGACGTAAGCAGCCTGCTCGTCCGATTCGCCGTAGACAGTACCACCCTGAATGCCAGCGCCAGCTAGCAGCACGGAGTAGCAGAATGTCCAGTGGTCGCGACCGGCATCCTTGTTGATCTTGGGCGTACGCCCCATGTCACTCATCACGACAACCAGGGTTTCATCCAACAGACCCGTTCTTTCCAGGTCCCACATCAAGCCGGCAAAGGTCTGGTCATAGTTTGGCAGCAGCACTTCCTTGAGAATGCCAAAATTTCGCTGGTGAGTGTCCCAGCCCGAACCATCGAGCTTAGCGGGTCGAGTCCAGAACATATCCCACGTGACGTTGACGAATATTGTGCCGCGTTCCACCAGCTGCTTGGCGATCAGAGCACTATTGCCGAACAGTGTCTTGCCATATCGTTGGCGGGTGCTATCGGGGATCTTCTCGATATCGAAAGCATCTCGAATCTTGTTCGATGTCAGCAGGTTCATCGCACCCTTTTGCGCTCGCTCGAATTCATCGCCGCTCTCTAGATTTCGGACTGCGTCGTCAAACTGCTGGGTCAAGCGGCGGCGGGCCTTCAAGCGGTCCAGTGTGACGCCCGCAGGCAATGAGGCGACCGGCAACCGCGGCGTACCATGGACAACTTGTGGGTGATAGGTATCCGTCGAAGGCTCAGGAGAGGTCGGTTCGCACTCGGTGAAAAGCGGGTCGTACTGACGACCCAGGAATCCTGCATAGGGACCGGCGCGGCGGATATGCTGCCCCCAGCCCAGCATACAGGGCATGTGTACGTAAGCAGGAAAATCGGAGTCCTGATTCATGTATTCACAGACCGACCCAATACTGGGTGGGAGGTTGTCCTGGACCACACCGATCGATGGCAGCGGTTCCGAGTATCCTGTCAAGCTGGGCATCGGGTTGTGGCAGAGTGCCTTGTGATTCACCGTCTTGACGACAGCAGACCTGTTCATCCAACCGACATGCTGCGGTAAAAGTTCGCAGACATCCATGCCCGGCACATTGCTGGCGATCGGCTTGAACTCTCCGCCCACTCCATCCGGAGCGTTCGGCTTCAAATCAAACATGTCTTGCGTCGGGGCGCCACCCAGTAAGTAAAGGACGATCACACTCTTGGCTTTGCCAGGCCGGGTACGCTTCGTCGCGCTGGCAGCTTCCGCCAGATTCCCTGGCATACCGAACATTCCTGCCAACATTCCCAAGCCGCCAGCCTGCAAGGACTCGCGGCGGGTGATTCCGTCGCAGAACTTGCGAGCCGTTCCGAGCATCCTAAGCATGGTCCGGATTCCTTTGGAGTCCAACGTGATGAGAGTTCTGAATATCTATAGGATACCTTAAGCAGCCGATGATTTAAAACATCGCCTCATCCGCAGACACGGTTAAGAGGAAAGTGACGCTAACGCCACACGCCCTGATGCTGAAAGGAGCTATATATATAGATGGGCCTATTCCATGTGATTGCTGGAATTGGCTCTGGAAAACATGGTTCGGCAGACGTCGGAACAGAAAATCACCACTCGCACAGATAACCCTGCCTGGACAGGAAGACAACCATGGACAACCAACACACTCAACCGCTCGGCAACTCCACACCTGTGAGTTCAGCCGAGCAGTTACGGCAGCTCTATGATGAGCCCTCATTGCTGTCACAACAAAAGTTTATGACTATGCTCGACGAGCACTGCCAGGCCATGATCCGGCTGGCTCCTTTTGTTTGCATTGCCACCCGAACCAAGGATGGGACGCTTGATATTTCTCCCCGTGGTGACCCGCCTGGTGCGATCCAGGTCCTCGATCCGACGCACCTGCTGATTCCGGACCGCCGTGGAAATAACCGACTCGATACACTTACCAACTTGACTCACGATGCCGAAATTGCCGTGTTCTTCCTCGTCCCGGGCGTCCTCGAATCGCTGAGAGTCTGCGGACAAGCCGAGGTAATCCACGACGATGTGAGACTGGAAAGCTGTGCCATTAACGGTCAAGTGCCGGCAACCGGCATTATCATCCAGGTTCGAACGGTATGCCTGCAGTGTGGAAAGGCTCTAAAACGGTCGGCCCTGTGGGAGGATACATATCGTGTCGATCGAGATCAGCTGGCTTCGTTTGGTAACATGCTGTCCGACCAGACCGATACGGGCCAAACAGCCGAGCAGCTCGACAATTCGATCGACGACGCCTACCGAAACCGGCTCTACTGAAATGGAGCCAGCGAAACCAACTGGAATGTCGGGAGCCGAAGCAGGCCACGAGTCGACCTTGCGTGAAACGATCCAATCACCAGGGGTCCTTCTCAGCAGGATCAGGATTTCTTTTTCTCCGAATCGTCAGCAGAATCGAACCCACTAGAAGGATGCCGATGATGGCCGCCACCAGGCCAATCCAGGCAGCATCTGAAAAGTGCATTCGCGTGCCGAACAGGCCATAACCTGCAGCACCAATTCCAATCTGGCCGATCGTCTTGTGAACAAGCCATCTGCGCCGGCTGACAAGGTCCTTTGTCTTCTTGGACAGATCGAAAATGACGATCTGGGCCATGGCCGCAGTGACCAGAAGAAGGATAACCACCGCCACCACAATATTGATGATTGTCAGCATGGGTGCGTTCTCATCACAGAGACGTCGTTGGGCTGGCGTTTGGCATTTCCGTCACGCTCTGAGTGTGACGTGCAATCGATATGCCGAGTCTGACTGCCACGTGAAAGACTCGGTGTAGTAGTGCAGCATTCCGAGGTAGCCCACGATCAAGAAGCTCGCCGCATAAGGCAGGTTGAATCCGAGCACTGGCGTTACGACCAGTGCTGCCAGAGGATCTGCAAAACGGCCGATCAGGTAGGTCAACAGCACGGCCACTGCAGGGCAGACCCAGAAGATTCCGAGCCCGAGCTTGCTCACCAGTCGATACAGCACATTTTGCGGCTCGCTGCCGTGGCGGTTGACGTCATGAGCTACATAAAAAGTGAACGCTGTCAGGTCATGGACCAGTCGTGGACCCAGGATCGCCAGGAACGAGTACCCCTCGGCATAAAACAGACCGCTCTGCACAACCATCAACGTGTTGGCCCACAGGTAGAGTCGTCCCTTGAAGGTCGTACAGTGACGATGGCAGGCAATCGTCAGCATGATCGCGAGTCCCGACAGCGTCCATAAGACGCCGTGCAGCCAGGCCCTGACCCCGGACGGGATGTCATAACCCGCGAAGATGACAAAGTACATGATTGATCCGAACAGGATCAGGACCCATCCCCAAATGCCATAGACCCAGTTTGAGATGCGGCAGATACCTTTGCCGATACCTATCTGTTGCTTGATGACGTGTAAAATCGTCACGGCACCGACAATCGCCAGAAATCCGTTGTACGGAATGACCAAGCTACCGAGGCCAAAGAACAGGAGGATCACGATCGTGATAAGGATCAGCCGGCCACGGTACATGCTGAAGTAGCCGCTGTTCGATGAGAGGATGACTGAACTCGCAATGATGTGCGGTGTCCCGAACAACAATTGAAAGAGGAAGTAGTTTTGGGGAGTGTCGGGCATGACACGGGACAGGTAACCCGAGCCGATCAGTTGATCCAGGATCATCGCCAGCAGACAGAGAGGCACGATCGCGTAAATCCCAAGCAAAAACCGCATCGAGATCGTGATGCGCGGGGTGGCTAAGTCGGGCAATGGCCCAGTTTGGCCGTTCTCGCCGCCCGTTGAAGCATGTCGTGCCTGCTGCATTCCGCTTCACCCCATCGGATCCGCCAGGAGAATTACGATTTTCTCGATTGTAGTCGCTCGCCAGTCGGGGCAACAAGTTGCACGATGGAGCTGGCACGTTTGCTTAATTTTCGACGGGAATGAACTTTCGAATGCAATTCGCCCAGGCGTCCGCCACATAAACTGCCCCTTCCAGATCGATCGCGATGTCATGGCCAAGATTTTTCGAGTCTCCCGTCTTGGTCGCATTGAACGTGGCGTACACCTTTCCATGGGGATTGAGGATCACGACACGTGATCGGGTATGGTCTGGCTGATCTCCACCGTCAATGACAAAGACTCGACTCCGATCGTCCGTTGCAATGCCGAATGGCCGGCCGATCCTGGAGCCCTGCCATTGATCGAGGTAGCGTCCTTTGAGATTAAACACCTGAACGCGAAGATTGCTGCGGTCACAAACGTAAACACGCTTTCCGGACACGCTGATTCCATGAGGAAGGTTAAATTCCCCAGGCTGACTGCCAGCCGTTCCCCATTCACCCAGGTACTTGCCACCAGCCGAATATCGAACGATTCGTGTGTTGATGTAGCCGTCCGACACGAAGACGGTACCATCCTTGGCGAAACCGACGTCGGTAGGGCGAGCGAAGTGAGAAGGGTCACTACCGGCAACGCCAGCCGTTCCTAGCGTCAAGAGCACCTTTCCTGATCGCGGATCGATCTTAAAAACCTGGTGGGATCCAACATCAGTGAGCCAAAGATTGCCCTCTTTGTCGACTGAGAGTCCATGCGGCATGATGAACGTCTGGCTCCCAAGCGTTGATAGTAACTTGCCGGTTTTGGCGTCGAAGACGGCAATCGTCTGTCCCCTGATGGGCTCTGTGGGAAATGTCTTCGTCCACGTTCGGTCCGATCGATGAAAGACATAAACACGTTGTTCAGCTCCAACCGCGACCCCGGTGACTTGCCCCATTTCGAAATCGGTCGGTAACGAAGGCCAATTCGGGACATGGATGTAGTCGGATGGCACGACTTGCCCCACCGCCTGGGAAGTAAGCAGGGCCAAGAACAGCCCGAGCCATCTTGTGAAGTGATGTAGGTTCATTTGGGTGGTGGGGATTGTCTTGATGTGAACAGGAGTGATGGTTCGCCGCTGGCAAGAAACCAGAGTCAATTTCCGGTCAAGAGAAAGCACGTGCTGCTGGAATGCGGGCCGGAGAACCCCGGCTCAGATCAGCCGCTATCTCCAACTGATCGAAGATTGCCAAACGCAAGTATAATGACCCTGAGACATAACCACCGCAAACAGGTTCAGTATTGCCATGAAATTCATCGTAGCCATAGTCATATCCGCTTGTTGCCTCGCTGGACCTGGTCTACCGTCGTTTGGATCCGACAAGCCAGAAAAGAAAGCAGCAACGCCGGAGTCCATTTCGATCAATCGACTCGCCTGGCTCACAGGTCGATGGCAGGGACCGAGGAACGGCGGACTCCTGGAAGAATCGTGGTTGCCGCCCAGGGCAAACACAGTCACGGCGGTCGTCCGTTTAACGAAGAATGACCTCACCGAATTCGTTGAGATTATCAAAATCACAGAGACTGAAGATGCTCTGGAACTGAGACTGCGGCTTTTTGGCTCCGACCTGAATCTGCTCAACGAAGAACCTCATGTATTTAAGGCCATCGATCAGGAAAAAAACAGCATCACCTTTCGTGGTGTATCAAAATCTGCCCATCGCACATTGCGATATGAGCTCGTGGCACCAGGCCGCTTTGACATTAGTTGGGAATCACAAGAGGGTCAGCGGACAGTAATCCATCTCTCACCAGCGAAGGCCAAGTCAAAGCATCCACCACAGAAGAAGAACTGAAGTCCAATGAGTCCATGCAATCAGGCATGGAATGGTGGAATGGTAGAGTAGTGGCGGTGCGGGCCATCCTGAGCTATTCATCTCACGCTTCCGTGCACATGGAACCGAAAGAGGAACAGATTTAATGCAAGCGACTCTCAAACGGATAATGACCGGTAATCCCAATCCCGTCATTACAATAGCGCTGCTGTTGGCCATCTGCCTGACTGGTACTCGTCTAACCCTTGCCAGCGATGACGATGAAGTCGAAAGCCTGTCCCGGCTGGAATCCGTGACTTTGCATTCCAAACTGGTTCCCGGTCCAGTTGAGGTCGCAATTCTGCTGCCACCCGGATTCGATAAACAGGACAAGCCACATCGTTTATTGCTGTGGCTGCACGGCGGACCAGATGACAGTTCCTATTTAGACCGAGAATTGCGTCCGATCATCGAAGCCGCCTGGAAACTAGGTCACCTTCCGCCTCTGGTCGTGGCCGTGCCCTCTGCCCGACGCTCCTTCTACATGGACTTTCGAGACGGCAGCGAAAAGTGGGAGTCGCTGATTCTCAATACGGTTCTGCCAACAGTCCAGAAGAAATACGCTCTGAGCAAAGGTCAGGGCGGCACATTGATCGGCGGCTATTCCATGGGCGGCATGGGGAGCCTGCGGATGACGTTCAAACACCCGAAACGATAACTTCGCGCATTCTGAATTGAAGAGTGACCTGCTCCACGCAGTTGCGCCTTCCGATAGAGTCTTACCCCCCTCTGGATTGCGAATTATGGTCACGTTTGACTAGCCCTTTTTCGTTACCCCAGTTCAACGAAGCGATCGATTATTGTGGCCCAGACGGCAGATAGGTTTCAGCGGCTAACGCGAGCCTGCTCGCTTCGCCGCCACTGGTTTCGGTAGACCTGGATCCCCTGGCGTACGGGTTCAGCTGCAGAAGCAAGCGCTTGTTGAAATTCGTCCTGCAAGAGGATTCCCGGGGTCTTTGCCTGCAGCAGCGCGGCAGCCTGGGCAGCAACCGCTTCGTCGTAACTGGCCAATTGCCTGAGCAACGGCTTGATTTCGCCATCTGTTTGTTTCATCAACTGTTGAGCGTATTGATAGGCACTGGTGGGCTTGCCGTCACCGTCCACATCGAGCCAGGTGGCGCCGGTGCAACTAAAAAGTGCCGCTGTCCAATCGGGTGAAGTGGGTTGGTAGGCTTTGGCTGTCGGCCAATGCAGCGAGTCGATACCCGGGCCCCGCGCCACGACTACCAGATGAACATCGTGTTTGAAAGGAGCCAGTTTCCAGTTGCCTTTCCATTTGATCCCCGCCTGTTTGCCAGACGCAATAGTTGCCTGTTTGATTCGCTTGCCGTTGGCGTAAAGCTCAACCACGCTGGCCCGTGCCCAACTCGGGCCCAGTACGGTGACTTCAAGCTGAAGAGGTTTTCCAGCTGGCACCAGATCTCCCATACTGTATTGTTCGTTGATCCGGATGGTGGTCAGTAGCCCGTAGCTGACAATGACTCGGCCGGCGAGAAAACTACTGACCGCGTGATCGACCGGGATCTTTCCAGGGTCGCTGTCGGGGCAACGGATATAGGTTCTGCCCTGGCCGATGAAATGCCGGCCCACATCATGCGAGTCGCTGCTGCCGACAGGTGTCACATTGTAGCCACGATTAAGCAGGCCAAACCAGTCGTGAACCAGCTGCATAATGTCGGTTTGAGTGGCACCAGAGTTGACCAGTTCCATGGCATTGGCGCCAAAACCCCAGCCATGCAGATTTTCTCCCGTCACACTCAGATGGTTCACCGGTCCCAGCGGCCGCACGTTACTATGCAGATCCCGTCCGTGGTTCAAGATGATAGCTTGCACGTTTGGTGTCTGACGGATACTGGCAATGATTTCTGGCCAGCTGGTCAAGCGATGGTTGGGCAGCGGAGCGTTCGGGGCGACGGGAAAGATGTTGAAGTGCCCGACACTCGTCGTCACTTCATTGCCGATTACAGGAGTGAAGTAGCTTTCCAACTTCAGACGCCGAAGGACGGGTCGGTAATCGATATGCGCATTGTGATCGGTGGCAATCGGCAATTCGATCCCCTCACCGGCTGTCGTGATGATTCTCTCTTCAATCGTGGCATCACCATGCCGAGAGTAAGTGACCGTATGCACATGCGTGTCACAACTGACAAGCCCTGCGGTGGGAACTTCCCGGTGGATACGCAAACGCAGCTTTTCGTGAGCACCTTTTCGCACCATCAGTTTGGCTGAGTCGATACCCCATTCGAATCCCCGTCCCGCGATAACTTTGTAGCGGCCTGCCCGCAGTCCCAAACGAGCCAGGCCGTTAGCCGTATAGACAACCCCAGGTCGTACCGCCAGGGTCGTGTTGGATTCAGCACCAACGGCTGATAGAGCTCCGGACTGGTTGAGGATCGTCAGCCGGCAGGGGATGGCCTTGCCATCGCTATTGACCACCTGAATGGTGACTTCCCCTTCTGACAAAACCACTTCTCGAGCTTGATCGAACAGGCTGATTTCACCAACGCGAATATCATCCGCTCCTCGCGTGCTGTCGGTTGAGACGGTTAACTGGTTTTTTCCCGCTTGCAGCACGCTGGCGGGAACTGCCAGGTAACGAACCATGTCGTTCTCGTCTCGCAGCAGCTTGTTGATCATCGTGCCATTCACGAACACTTTCCAGGATTGCTTGACATCCTGTTGACGCAACCGCAGCGTGCTGGCAGTTGGCGTGCCAGGGAGAGTGAACGAGAGTTCCAGGGAACTGGCTTCTGCCTGTTCTGGAAACGAGGACCATTCCTGCGTTTTTCCGTTACGCAGGTGATGCAGCCGATTGGTCAGGACCAGTTCATTGGCTGGCAGCAATGGTGCCCAGCAGGTGGCGAGCAGCAGCAGGACGGTCAGTCGAGGAACGTGGGCAGGCAGGGGCGTTCTTTGCATGATTGTGGTTTAGCGTGCTGACTCTTACCTGTCAAACAAGTTCACACAAAGCCTTCGTGACAGAATCTGGGGTGATCTTATCAATCGCGGTATACTGTCGATTGTGAAGGCAGAGATTCACATCTAACGCATCATCCGGCCCTCGTTTCCGTGAGAAGTAAATGACAATTATCATCAGATCGATAGTCTGGTTTGATCAGATGATCGAAGTGGCGGACGCGTTCTTTAAACAGCAGCTGAAGGACCCCGTGCTGGAGATGGTCAAGTAGGACGATACGCTGTAAGTTCTGGCCGACACGGTGCCGTTTCGAACGGACGACATCGACCTGCCTAAATAGCTCACGATGGAAGCACACAAGTTGTCACCACTTCGCGATTAAATTCGTTTGACGCAACATCCTAATTGAAGCGCTAAATCCATACGGAATGCACTATGAAATCAATCATCCAATTGGCCGCCTTCGCACTGCTCCTGATAGCCCTTCCCGTTTCCGCAGCGGACGTCCCGGCTCAACTGCCTGATCCAGACGGACAAACGGGCGATACTACCAAGCCGGTCAAGGTCTACATTCTCGCTGGCCAGTCCAACATGGTCGGCATGGGAGACCTCAGCGGAGCAAAGAATGTCTATACGGGGGTCTACCTCAGCTCGGATCCCGCAGTGCCCGTTGGTCCACTGCAGATTTATAGAGTTGGCAACTTCAAAGTCTCGCCGCTAAACGTCTACTTGCCGGACGGCAAGCCAACGGATAGCCCAGTCACCGAGGGGCTGCTTGAAGTGCTTCAGCACGGCGTCTATCAATTCCACTGCGGATTCGGTGAGAGTTCTTACAGCCTGATGCAACTTGATGGCAAACAAGTCTACCGCCGAGCAGCCGACGGCAATCCGGTCAAGCAAAACGTGACCCTCGAACCAGGTAAACGCTACGCGTTCAAGATCTCCGACTTCAAAGGCGAAACGCCGAGGTTCTGGATGCAGAAGACCGACCTGCTCGGTAACGGTGACCTCGAAGCGGTTGCCAAACGCGAAGGTAAATTCCCCTGGCTCGTTGATGGCGATGGCAATTGGACGGTTCGAAACGACGTTTATCTTGAAGATGCTCGGCTGGGGAAGGCCGGCTCGGCGCTGACCGCCAGCTCAAACGGTAAGTCCATTGGTCCGGAACTCGGCTTCGGCCACGTACTCGGTACGTTCCACGACGAACAAGTCCTGCTGATCAAGACAGCTCAAGGCAACCGCTCGCTCGGCTTCGACTTCCGTCCGCCGACGAGTGGACGAACCGATCCCGACAACCAGTTTGAAGCAGTCGAATACAAGCTGATGATTGAGGGCGTGCGCAAGACACTTGATAACATCGACAAGGTCGTTCCGGGCTACAAGGGACAGGGGTACGAGATCGCCGGGTTCGCCTGGTTCCAAGGACACAAAGACAGCTACACCGAAACGTTGATCGTTGAGTACGAAAAGCACCTGGTCAACCTGATCAACGATGTCCGCAAAGAGTTCAAGACACCAAAGCTGCCGGTCGTGGTTGCCACGATTGGATTCGGCGGACACAACATGCCGGACAAGTTCCTGAGGATCTTGAACGCGCAGATGGCCGTCGGCGACTCCACGAAGCATCCGGAGTACGCCGGCACAGTCGCCGCGATCGACACCCGCGACTTCTGGCGTGAAGTCGACGAATCACCCACAAACCAGGACTACCACTACAACCGCAACGCCGAGACCTATGTCTTGATCGGCGATGCGCTCGGCCGGGCAATGGTCGGCTTGCAGGGCGGTACTGCGGAAACGCTGCCGCACGTTGCACGCCCACAACGCGTCGCTCAAGACCAGACAGCCGAGCCGTCCGTAGAGGAAAAGGCCGCCGCACAGAAGAGGATGAGGCCAATCATCCTCGACGGCATCGTCGCGTCGTACATCGCCAACCCGCGTTACAACGCGGCGCTGCTTCAAGAATTCAACGGTGAGCGGCCGCAGCGAGCGAACCAGTTTCTCCGCGGCGCAATGTTCGGACTCGACAACTGCTACCACGCGGCCGGAATCGATGAGTACGACTGGCGACCGTTTGGTCCAGACTTTGACAAGACGCAGTGGGACTATTTCAGCTTCGACCCGCCAGAAACTCTGCCCGTCGAGAAAGGCAATCGTTACCGCAAGGTGACCTATCCCGCGAGGATGGAGAATTGGGTCGCAGCCGACTTCGATGCGGGTACAGCTGACTGGAAGAAAGGGCTGCAGCCGTTCGGTCAACTTGATGGCAAGCTGGCAGCCTTGACCGAGACCTGTACGGCGCCCTTCTGCCGTTGCAACGAGATACCGAAAACGCTGTGGGGCAAAGAAGTCCTGCTGATCCGTAGCACGTTTGATTTCCCACCGCTGAAAAAGGGCCACCGCTACCGGATTCTGGTTGGCGGCAGCGCCCACGTCAATTCTGGTGAGGGCTATGCAATCTACATCAATGGCAAGTTACTGGCCCAATCAAACGCCGGAGTCGCCGTGCGCCAAGGTGGACAGCCACGCGGTGCGCACATTTACAATGAGTTCCTCGAGGAGTTTAAAGGTGGCAAAGTGACCATCGCGGCCACTAGTTTCCTGCGCTACAACCACCCGCGTCGCGGCGTCCAACCGCCCCGTGGTCATATCTCTCTGCAAATGCAGGAGCAGAAGTTACCACCCGTCGTCGTGGCAAGCGGTAAATGAGAACCACCACAGCGAACCTGTCGATAGACGCCTAGCCAGTTTCCGGATTCAACCGAGAAACTGTTTGATCGCCCCAACTTGATCTAACTTCTTGCGAGACATTTCCAAATCCAGATCGCCATAATGCGGGCTGGGGTTGCCATGGGCGTTAAGAAGCGTGGTGTACCAGTTGCTCAATGTCTTATGCCCTTCGGTGGCATGGAACGGCAGACGGATATAACGGCCGGCAATATCCAGCTTCGAATTGTCGCCCGTCATGATCACCATCGGCGCTTCGGTATCAGGACCATGGTGACCGGCACCGGTTTCCGGGAAGTAGATGATCGTCGTATTGTCGAACATCGTCCCGTTGCCTTCGGGAACTGATTTCAGTTTCGCAACCATCTTCGCGACTTGAGCCATGTGGCTGGCCTTAACGATATTCCTGAGCTCCATATCTGTACTGTGCCCCAGACGGTGAAGATCAACTCGTCCTGTATTGCCGGGAAGCGTTGTGATCGGTGTCCCCAGGTCATCGATGGTATAAGTCACGACGTTGGTTAAGCCCGAGATCAAGGCCGCGAGCATAACATCGGTAAACGCTTCCTGCTTTTGGATGAGGCTGGCGTTCGGGCCACCGTTTGCGTGGATCGGATCGAGCTTGGGTAGATTCTTCGAAATGACCTCTGACAGCGACACCACCCTTTCATTTCGTTCTCGGATCGATTGGATCGACTCGACATGGTTTCTTGCTTTTGTGCGTTCTTCGCCATTGAGCTCTTTAAGCCGCCTGCCTTCTTGTTCATGCAGGAAGTCCAATAGCGTGTTGTCCGATTCGAGGGCACCGGAATTCGTCACCGACTTGAATAGTTCATCGTGTGCCGTTTGAGGATCGGCATAGCAGAAGTTTCGCTGATGACTTGCCGGTGCAGAGAAACCGGAGGCAATGCCGGTCCGGAATGCGACCGTCCCGGAACCTGATGCCAATGACAACTCAACGTGGCCGAATGGCGAGGGAACCAGCTTGGCCAATTCAAAGTCAACGGTCGTTCTTTTGATTCCGCTGATCGTGTTGCGGCCTGCCTTATAGGCACCCATGCAACCGGAAAACGAATAGTGGCCGCCACCACTTACAGCCATGGAGATGCCGTTCAGGATCGTCATGTTTTCCTTGTAGCCATCTAACACGCTCAGCCACTGTGGCAACTCGTGCTTATCAAGATCCGCCTCAAACGCTTCCTTTTTCTGTTCCTTCGTTTCTTCTTGTTCTGAGAATGTGGGAAGCGAAAACAGGTTGGGGACATTCCCGTTTGACTTCCTAATGAAGATGAAGCGGTGAGGATGCTCGCTCGGGCGCGTCCCCGCCAGGAGGTGGTTAAAAGAAGGCGTGAGCGCCAGGGCCCCGGCACCCAGCGCCGAGGTTTGCAGAAACTGTCGTCTGTCAGTTGCCATGGTTAGTTCTCGATTGCCTTGCGGTAGATGAATGAATCGGAAGTCAAAATCGAAACGATCACCGCATCAAAGCTGCCGCCGTTCTTGAGGTAGGCCTGCTCGGCGTCGATCAGCGTTTTTGAATCGGACAACAGTTCGTTGCGTCCCATGAAATATCGGAAGGCGTGACGGATAATGGACTGGCGTACCCGCGGGGATTTCGCCAGACGGCCAACCATATCGATCGCGTCGGTGACTTCGCCGTCCAGGCTGCTGTTGCCCGTGCTATCGAGAACACCCTTGGTATTGATCGGCAGCGTTTTGTAGACCGGAAGCTGGATACCGTTGACGCGCGGGGCCTGCTTCTGTGGCGTGATCAGATTCTCCTCGTGCTCAATGCGTTCCTCTTTACGGTATCGGCCGAAATCGTCATACATCTCAAACGGCAGCCCCAGCGGGTTCATCTTCTTATGACAGTTCCAGCAGTAGTCCGAACTGGTTGCCAGTTCGAGGCGCTGGCGAAGCGATTTGTGGTGGTCTTCGGGGACGACCGCATCCACAGTGATCGGCACATCAGGTGTCGTGCCCGCAAGCAGTTTCTCGAGGATCCACTTACCACGGCGGACCGGATCCGTCTCCAGGTTCAGCGAATGGGCGATCAGCCAGGCGGGGTGCGTGAGTATACCCTTGCGATTGGCCATCTTCGCCGGCTGGCTGGTGGGGTAGTCCCAATCTCGGTGGTCGATATTGAAGAACGTGGTGACTTCCGGGCCTCGCATCTGCTGGCCCGTTCGAGTCGAGGCATTACTCTTATTCCAGTAAGCCATTCCAGTAGAGTCATACGGCGAGGCCGCCTTTTGACCGTCCCCAAACCGGATCGTGTAGCTGGTCATCTGCGTCTTGAATGTCCTGACCCAGTTCTTGCGGCGTTTGGCATTCGTTTCAAAGTCGGGGAACACTGTACCCATCATCTTCATTTCGTTGATGAAGTCCCAGTGCTGGTAAAGCTCTTCTTCGGTAAAGTCCTCCCAGTCACATGCATCGAAGTAGTCGTATATCTTCCTGATTCGATCCGACGCCGCCTTCATCGCTTCGTTGTTGCCCGAGTGGTAGACATAGAACGTTTCTGTGGTTAACAGCTCTTCAATGACGTTCTTGTCTTTCCGTAGGATGTGGTCAACCAACATGTCGGCTTCATCCACCAACCGTCCTTTTACATTGTCATAGCGCCCCGCACCGAAACGCGCGTCGTCCTTAAAAATCGTCATCGCCTTGGGATAACCGAAGAACTCGCGGAAGAAACGCAGCTTGCGGATCGGCGTATTGGTGATGCTTGCGTTGAATCCAGCTTTCTGGACGGCTTCGTCGATGACGTAGTACTGATCCCGCCGCTTGAGCATCCGGATCACTTCGCGGCGATAGTCTTCGCGTGTGCTCAGCCGGCCTTCCTTTACCGCAGCAACCAGTTCTTCATCGGGGCTGCTGTCGGTTATCGCATAGGCCAGTGCATAGCTGGCATCGCGTGGCGACATCATGCGTCGGCCGTGCTCATCGGCCGGGCCTTGCCCAAACTCTGAGCGGTAGACGACTTCCGAACTAAGGATCAGCGTCTCAATCAGTTTGGCGATGGCCTGCTGATTGCTCAGGGTCTGCATGTACACCCTGGTTAACGCGATGTTCTCTTGCGCTTCCTGCCCGCTTGGAACTCGCCGATAGATCTTGGCAAACAGCTCATTCACCAGATCGCCGATCTGCTGTTCATTTGCCGCGCCCGCCGCGACGCGCTCGGCCTTGAACGATTGTTGCCAGTCGTCCATGCACTTTTCAATAATCTGGCTGTAACGATCGCCCTGCGTGCGGTGCTTCTTGATCGCTACGGCGATCACCTGCATCTCACTTTCGGAGAGCGGCTGATACGGAGGGAGCGCCATGTTTTGTTTTTTCACGTCCGCGTAGATCAATGGCATATCCCAGCGTTTGCCCATGATCTTCATGACAGAAACCCGGCCTCGGAGCCGTTTCTCATGAATCCCAAAGTTAAACCAGTCGTGCTCACACTTTTCGATAACCGCGTCGTATGAAACGTCGTCCCGCTTGTACTGTTGAATCCCGCGGTAGATCGCCTGGATGTCCTGGCGGTCGTACCGGGTACGCAGTAATTCCATATTGTCTTGCTTCGGCTTCGGCTTGCCGTTCGCGTCCAAGAGTTCCTCGACCGAGTTCACTTCGGCCCGCACGAACTTCGGCAGCAGCGCCTCGTTTTTCTCCTGATAGAGTTCCTGCACGACGTTCTCGATGTAATCATTCAGGAAGCGTTCGCGGGATTCGAGGATCTCACGGTGCTCCAACTCCAATTCCATGATGCGATACATCGCGGGGAAGTACGTCTTCATCGCCTGCTCGGACGACATGTGGGCGGCCATTTTTTTGGCATTGGAGATCATCGTCAGCAAGTGGCCGCCGGTTAATGCGGTCGTGTCGTAATAACGCACGCCGACATTCGTTGGCAGTAGGAAGGGGTTTGTGATGCTTTGCCGCAGGCTGTGGCCGCCAAACCTTGTACCGATATTGACGCCGTTGTCGCCAATGACGCTCAACCTTAAGCCATCAATGGTTCTAACGCCCGGATGATCTATCAATTGATTGATCTTGGCATCGAAAATGAACTCACTGATCAACCAGCGGCGATCGCGGGTAAATCCATTCAGATGTTTGTATCTGCCGGAGAACAGCTTGTCGTGATCGACGTAATTGCCGAAGGCAGGTAACCGTAGTTTCTCTTCCAGCCTGGAGGCATTGTGCTTCTTTAGCTCCCCGGAAATCCAGCTGGCAAACTGTCCGCGTTCTACTTTGGTCAACTGTTCGGCGGCGTCCGGTGGCATCCGTCCGAAGAAAATCTGGTCCTCAACCTTGTTCAACAATTCCAGCCGAGCAGCGGTATCAAGTTTCTCAAGATTGTCCAACCGCGTGTCCGCTTCGGCCGTATCAGCACCGTGGCAATCGATGCAGCGTTTGGCGATGACTGACCGCACCTTCTTCGGTACGACGAAATGCCCCGTCGAGTCATCCGCGCTGACCATCCATGGCGAGAATGCCAGCGACAGCAAAAAAACTGTGACGTACTTGTTCATGCAACTCTGACCTGCCCCGCCGGTGATGAAGCCAACCTCTAACTTACAGTTTCTGTCGATTCCATCAATGGTTTGTTGAGCGTAGCGAAACAAGCCGTTGGTGGCTGTATTACTTCCGGGGCCGACGCTCTAAAGCCGTTGCCCACAGACGCTGCCCCTACTCGTTATCACGCACCATTCTGAAATAGCAACTTTGTGATTGCATCTGCGTCGGCCCCTGCCGGTGTCGTGACAATGGACGGTTTATTCGATTCTCTCTATCATGGCGCCTGCTCCAAGGTATCTGGCATTTCTTGTCGCCTTGCGCTGTTTGCACTCTGTCGTCAATAACCGGGAACTCTCCAAGCATGATGAACAGAACATGCTGCCTGTCCTGCCGTAGAAGGTTTCTCCTTCTCGTGCTGTCGCTTTCATGCATCTTGGTCATGGGACATGGCGCATTTGCTGTCCCCGTTTCCGACGCCGAAAAGGCCCGGGCTCAACGCTGGATCGCCGCCAAGTTCCAGGCAACTCCTGAAACAATGCCCAGCCGAGCACACCTCGTCGTGAACGTCCAGGGGAAGTTGCTCAAGAACATGGCCACCACGAAGGTCTACCACACCGAAGTGGGGGCGTTGCCACTCAAAATTGCTAGTCAAACATTCCGTAGCGGACTTTACTGCCCATCGACTGGCACAATTACCGTGCGACTCCCCAGTCCCGGAAAAACTTTCCGGGCGGTCTTCGGCATCGACAGCAACCGAGTACAAAGCTTTTATTCCAACGCGGGCCAGGGCCGTGTGATCGGTACGGTTTCAGTTGATGGTGACGAGCAGTACCGTTCAAAAGTCATGGAGGAAGGCCTGCGCGGCGCACCGGTCAAGGTTGCGCTTGACGGCGCAGAGGAATTCACGCTTGCAATGACGGATGCAGGTGGTGGTGTGGTCGAGCGAGTCGACTTCAATCAAGCGGATTGGGCAGATGCTCGTGTCGAGCTTCGCAATGGCCAAACCGTTTGGCTGGGAGACCTTCCCACCGCTCCCCTGCGATCCCCTTACTCCAGTGACCTCCCCTTCTCCTTTAGCTACGGCGGACGGCCTGCAAGTGAATTGCTCGGATCCTGGAAACACACGACATCAACACGGGTCATCGACGAACAGCGGACCGAACGCACTCACCTTTGGCACGACCCTGTGACCGGTTTGCAAGTGCGTTGTATCGGCATTGAGTATCACGATTTTCCTGTGGTTGAATGGAAACTGCTGTTCAAGAATAGCGGGGATCAACCAACCCCGTTGATCGAAAACGTGTTGCCTCTCGACACTCATTTTGAACGCCACAACGAAGGTGAATTTGTTCTCCACCACAGCAACGGCAGCCCGCACTCGCTGGTTAAAATGTCTGACTCGACCGATTACGCGCCTCGCGAAACTCTCTTGAATCCCCAGCAGGTGCTTGAACTGGGAGCGAAAATGGGGCTGCCGGCCAGTCAGGACTTGCCGTTCTTTAACTTGGAATGGAACAACCAGGGGATCATTGTTGCCATTGGGTGGCCCGGACAATGGTCCGCCCGATTCCAACGGAATCAGGATCGCGGCCTAACATTACAGGCCGGACAGGAACTCACACATTTCAAATTATTTCCCGGTGAGGAAGTGCGGTCGCCGTTAATTGCCATGCTGTTTTGGCAAGGTCCGGATTGGTATCGGGCACAAAATCTGTGGCGGGCCTGGATGATCCGACATAATTTGCCGCGAACCGCTGATGGCCAACTCCCACCACCTCATCATGCGGCATCGAGTTCTGCTTTCTATATGGAAAGTACAGGAGCCACGGTTGCCAATCAAACAATGTTCATCGACCGGTACCTCAAGGAGAAGATTAAACCGGACTATTGGTGGATCGATGCTGGCTGGTATGAGTACAAGGACTACTGGCTGAACGTGGGAACCTGGAGGCCTAACAAGAAACGATTTCCAGCTGGACTGAATCCTATTTCTGGCCACCTGCACGCAAACGACATGAAGCTGATCCTCTGGTTCACTCCTGAATGCGTGACACGAGGATCTCTGATTGATCGCACCTACCCCAAGTGGCTGCTTAAAGGTGGAGCCGAGTGGTGGATGGGTCATGCCCTGATCCAAGGTGAATTCCCTGCCCACGTCAATGATTCCGGATTAACACTTTTCGAGGATGTCGCGGCATTTGGTACCGGCAACCCGGATGCCACCGTCCAAGGGCGAACTCGATTGGCCGACGGCGAATGGCACCTGGTCACCGCCACCCGTTTCGTTAATCACAAGTCGGCTCGTAGTGAACTCAAGCTTTACATTGACGGTCAACTCGAGCGAACTGCTACGTCGAAGAACACCAGTCCCATGGATGCGAATGCTACCTGGGGAGTTGGTCGCCAGTATCAAACGCGTGGGATTGTAGGCGACATTGACGATGTGCGTGTTTACGACAGGGCATTGAGTGCAAAGCATGTTGCTGCCGTGTACGCAAGAACGGATACTCTTGCGCCATTCGCACATTATCCGTTTGACGGTCACACGTCGGATAGTGTGGGCGAGAATCATGGCACGCAGATCGGCAGCGGGACGTTCCAGTACACCGCCGGTGCAACTGACGATCCCAAGGACCGGGCACTGCGATTCAATAACGATTATGGTGTGGAAATCCCCAATCGCGTACCAGGCGACTTCACTCTCTCCTGCTGGGTTCGCATGGATTCTCCACAAGCACCGCCCTGGGGACGTGGTGATTTTCGGCTCCTCAACTTCAGCGAGCCCGACTGTGTGGATTGGTTGATTGATCACATCGACGAGCAGATCGAGAAACAAGGCGTCGACCTTTTTCGACATGACGGTATTCCACCATTGAGGTATTGGCGCGCTAACGATCTGCCTGACCGGCAAGGCATTTCTGAAATGAAACACGTGGCAGGCTTGCTGCGATTTTGGGATGAACTAAAACGACGCCACCCGATGCTGAGAATCGACATCTGTTCCGGTGGCGGTAGCCGGAACGAGCTGGAAACTCTGCGCCGCGCCGTGCCACTGTGGCGCAGTGACTATGCTTACGAAACAAGTGGAATGCAGACTCTGACCTATGGCATGTTGCACTGGATTCCTTATTTCGGCACCGGTATCAATGCCACTGATTCCTACACCTTCCTCAGTCAATTAGCCCCGGCCAACGTGACGAGCTGGGACGTGCGGAGACGCGACTTCGATTACGATTTCTGTCGACGGATGCTGGAAATACGGCGCACGGTTACATCATTTTACTACGCCGATTTTTATCCGCTTACGAGTTACCGAACGGATAATGATGTCTGGATGGCCTGGCAGTTCCATGACTCCCAGACCCAGGCCGGGTTGGTTCAGGCTTTTCGGCGTCCGGAGAGCCCTGCTAGCTCCCTGCAGTTTCGTCTGCGGGGCATCCAGACTGGAAAACGGTATCAGTTCAACAACTTAATGGACGACACGTCGTTTGTTCTGAATGGGAAGGACATTCTGACAAACGGGCTTCCGGTTACGTTGAACCAACGTCGCAGCGCAACCCTCCTCGTCTACAAGCTTGTGCCCTGAGCAATTCGCCCTGTGCTCACTTTTCGCAGCAGCGCGGAGGAAATCCTTCTCTCTAGTCCCGCTTGATGAACTGGAACGAGTAAAGGTCGGCATCACGCAATCCAAATCGTATTCGGATGGCTTTCCCTGTCAGCTTTTGCAAATCCCCACCCTTCCAGACCACGGCCTGATCAAGCGAGTTGCCAATCAGTTCATCGCAATCTGCAAAACGGAATCCTGGAATCGCATCACCCTGCTCGTCTTGCAATTCCACTTTGAGATAACCCCCTGCCGAAGTGGCATAGTTGATCTGGAGGGTGTTCCCAGTGAACGTAACCGCTCTGGTGACGACCTCACCGCCAGCATAGGTCGCCTGCAGCGAGACGAAACCGTCCGGTCGGATGGAATACCGCTGCAGGCGGGACTTGTATTCTTGCCAGTAACCGTGGTTAACCATGAATGATATCTCGGTTTCACCACTCACTGTCTTTGTTTCAAACAGGCCATAGGATTGATAATTGTCACCATACATCCAGCTCCCAGGTGCTGAGCTGTTTTCCCGCGTCGGCCTCAGAAACGCTTCATCCCAACGTTTGAAATTGAGTCCGTCGCGACTTGTCATAAACAGGCCATCGGTCAGGTCAGAAGCAACTCGGGCATAGGCATCGCCAAGCTCTTTTCGCAATTCGACTGGTGGCAGCCCGGCAAGCTTGTCGGTGATGGGACGGGCTGTATAGCGAGTAGGGAAGCCGACAAAAATATGTGGAGCCCTGTAATATGGTTCGATCCCATTGGTATACATCTGTTGTGGTGGGGAATCGCCGTAGCTGAGTGGAATCGCTTCCGTCCAGGTTCTCAGATTTTCCGAATAAGCTACATCAATACTGCGGAGCCTATCCCGAACCGTTCGGAAGTAGAGCGTGTACTTCTTTAAACGGGAGTCCCAAAACATTGTGTTCATGGAATCGAGTGCACCGGTAGTGAAGATTGGGGCATCACGCTTAACCCAGTGGATGGCATCGGGCGAAGTGAACAGGTGGAGTCCAACTTTATGGTTCCCGCCAATCGCCTTGAACCGTTCTGCCGGCTTGCAAGCAGGGTTCGCATCATCAAAAGGAACGAACGTACCTGAGTAGGAGCTACCCGGCCAGACAATGTTGTTGGAAGTGAGATCTGTTAATTGATCGCGGTCCTTGCCTTGCCATTTGTACAGGTTCAATTCGGGACGTTGCCAGTGGATACCATCTTTGCTTTCGGCATAACAGACGACGGGGCTATTCGCCATAAGAAGTTTACCGCTGGCCCATGTCATCCGATGCCCGCGGTAGATCATGCGGTACAGTTCTCCGTCATACATGATCGTCGGATAGCCCGAAGTATTTCCTTCCCACGGCTTATTGAAGACCATGGCAACTTCATTCCGTTTCGGCTCGTGCAGCCGCAATTGGATCTCGCCCGATTGCGATTCGATTAAATGGTCATCGACAAAAAGCTCTCGACGACCATTTAATGCTACCGGGGATTCTGCAACCGCCGTCGAAAACACCGTCGCGGCAAGAAACAAGCAGACAAGCAGTCGTGTCATGGCAGCACCTGGGAGATTCCAAGAGAATGGCGATGGCTTGATTGTAGCCGCTGCAGCCGCAGACCCTGCCCCTTTCATTCCGCCAACTCATCCAACTCAGCCCAGTGCTCAAAGGCGGCGGCCAACTGCTGCTCACACTCGCTCAGCGTTTGTTTATCCGCCGCCAAGACCTCTGCCGATCGCCTGAAATACTCCGGATCAGCCATCTCTTCATGCAACCTGGCAATCTGCTGTTCCAACCGCTCAATGACTGCTGGCAACTGCTTCAGCTCCTGCTGCTCATTGAACCCCAAGCGTTGCGACTGCGATTTTTCCCGCTCACTCGATTCGCTGGTCGGCTCTTGCTTCGCCTTCCCGCCCAACTTTCCCGGTTCCCCTCCGGCGGACCTTTGTCGCAGCCAGTCATCATAGCCACCGACATATTCCCTCACCCCCTGTTCTTCAAACACAATCGTGCTTGTCACGACATTGTTCAAAAACGTCCGATCGTGACTCACAACCAACACCGTGCCTTGATAATCGACCAGTTTTGCTTCCAGCAGTTCCAGCGTCTCCGTATCCAGATCGTTCGTCGGTTCGTCCAACACAATCACATTCGCGGGTTTGGAAAACAACTTGGCTAACAACACCCGATTCCGCTCCCCACCCGACAGAAACCGAACCGCCGTCCTCGCCCGCTCCGGACTGAAAAGAAAATCCTGCAAGTATCCGATCAGATGCTTGGGTTTGCCGTCCACCAGCACCGAATCCGATCCCTCACTCAAGTTTTCCAGCACAGTCTGCTGCTCATCTAACTGCTCTCGCAACTGATCGAAATATGCTACCTGCAGATTCGTACCATGCCGAACCGAACCTGCCTGGGGTTCGAGCGTTCGCAGTAATAATCGCAGCAACGTCGTTTTCCCGACCCCGTTGGGGCCAATCAAGCCGACCTTATCGCCACGCATCACTTCGGTCGAAAACCGTTCCACAATCGGCTGATCCGGAAAGGCGAACGTGACCTCGTCCGCTGCCATCACCAGATTCCCGCTGCGCTGCCCCTTCTGAATCCGGATCTTGGCCTGCCCCGTCTTTTCTCGCCGCTGCTGTCGTTCCAACCGCATGTTTTCCAGAGCTCGTACTCGCCCCTCATTACGCGTCCGCCGAGCTTTGATGCCCTGACGAATCCAGACCTCTTCCTGCTTTAATCGTTTGTCAAACAGGGCATTCTGCTTTTCCTCAGCCGCCAAGGCCGCTTCCTTGCGTTTAAGAAAGGTGTCGTAATCGCACGACCAATCGAACAACCGACCGCGATCGATTTCCAGAATACGGGTCGCCAAAGACTGTAAAAAAGCCCGGTCATGTGTGACGAATAGCACCGTGCCGGACCAGGCAGTAAGAAAACCTTCCAGCCACGCAATCGCATCAATATCCAAGTGATTCGTAGGCTCATCCAGTAGCAATAGATCCGGTTCCGACACAATCGCGCGAGCCAGTAACACACGCCGCTTCATTCCCGACGATAGAGAATCAACCGGCGCCCCCAGATCCAGATTCATGCGACCCGCAGTCTGCTCCAGTCGCTGCTGGAGTTCCCATTCCGCAAGCTCCATGCCGACGAGCCCCGATTCGATCAGCTCGGAAATCGTGCCGTGCATATCCGCCCGAACTTCCTGTTCAAGCAAACTCACACGCTTGCCCGACTCCACCACAATTTCTCCCGAATCGGATTCCTGTTGTCCTACGATGAGCCGCATCAACGTTGTTTTGCCAGACCCGTTCCGCCCTAACAAACCAATTCGCTGTTTCGCCTCAATCCGGCAATCCACCGCATCGAGCAGCAGCGGACCGTTGAAACCAATCGAAAGCTCTCGCAATATTACCAGTGACATGGGAGTGGCAAGCCAACAGAGAATGTAGGGTGCGGAATCTACGACTCTGCCATTGGAAACCCGACAGGTCAATCCGTGGAACGAATTCTCACCACCTCTCGGCAACCCGGATGGTCCTAAGAGAATGGCAACTCAGTCGATTGTAACCGCTCGCCAAATGGGACAGCACACTGGCGGGGGGGTGGAAGACTTCAGGTAACACCTGGCCGTTGACCACCAGATCCCAACCACGCCCCCCTGGCGTCGGGCGGAATGGATGATGGAGATGCTCTAGGCAATGATGTCTTCGATCGGGTGACCAAAGTCGACTTCCAGTCGCTTTCGGCCGGGGACTGTGAGACGGCGCGGATCGAGGCCGAGTTGCTGCATAACTGTCGCATGAATGTCGGTGACGTAGTGCCGATCCTCAACGGCGTGGAAGCCGAGTTCATCGGTGGCCCCGTGAACTGTCCCGCCTTTGATTCCGCCTCCAGCCATCCAGACGGAAAAGCCAAAATTGTGGTGACCTCGCCCGTTCGAACCCTGGCCGCCGGGAGTCCGTCCGAATTCCGAGCCCCAGACCACAAGCGTTTCGTCGAGGAGACCTCGCTGCTTGAGATCTTTCAGGAGACCCGCGATGGGCTGGTCGATCTGCTGGCAATTCTTGGCGTGATTTGTTTGCAAGTTACTGTGAGCATCCCAAGCCCCCGCCCCGCCACCACCGTGATAAATCTGTACAAACCGCACACCGCGTTCGACCAATCGTCGCGCGGTTAGGCAGAGCTGGCCAAACGACTGCGTCGGACCGCCGGTTGTCCCATAAAGCTCGTGCGTTGCCGCCGTCTCGTCCGCCGAGTTTACGACATCCGGCACCGCCGTCTGCATTCGAAACGCCAACTCGTAGGACTTGATGCGAGCAGCCAATGCCGGATCGTCCGGGAACTCGTCCGCAGTCAGTCGATTGAGCCGACCGAGCAGTCGTTGCGCTTGCAAACGCTCAGCCGAGCCAGCACCTTCGGCAGGAATCGCAAAGGGCAAGGGGTTCTTTGGGTCGACCGACAGCGAAACTCCGTCGTGTTCGGGGCCGAGATAATCGGCTCCTTCCGTCGCTTTTCCGCCGCAGCAGTCTCCGATCTTGTTCCCCATCACGATGAACTGTGGCAGGTTGTCGTTCAGTGAACCAAGTCCATAGTGCACCCAGGCTCCAATCGTGGGGAAGAATCCGTCGAAGCGGTTACGCCCAGTGTGAAACTGGAGCTGAGCGTCGTGGTTACTCGCCGTCGTCCACATCGACCGGACAATCGCCATGTCGTCAACACACTCGGACAGGTGCGGCAACCAGTCACTGACCTCGATACCGCTTTCACCGTGTTTTCGATAACCGACCTGCAGCGGGTACAACTTGTCGTAAATCTTCCCGTTGGCGTCGCCCTTCACCAGCTCAATGCGGTTCTTGATGTAGGGCGATTCCAACACGCTGGCGAACGGCGTGTTGGGAATCGTCTTGCCGCCATATTTTGTCAGAGCAGGCTTTGGATCGAACGTCTCGACCTGACTAACACCTCCAGCCATGAACAGCCAGATCACGCTTTTCGCTTTTGGAGCAAAATGCGAGAGGCCATTCGGCGGAGTCCAGTTGGTTTCGGATCCAAAGCCGTCTCGCTGGAGCATCGCTCCCAGAGCCAGCGTGGCGCAGCCGGTCCCCAGGTCGGAGAGGAATTGTCGTCTCGGTTTCGCGAAATTTTTCATTGGGTCCTCGTCATCGGATCGTCACGAAATCGTTATGGTTCAGCAGCACCAGTGCAAGCTGACGTCGAGCCTCGGCGCTGCCTTTAAATTCGGCGAGAAACTGAGTGCACTCGAGCTGTTCTTTCGGAGCTGGCTCACGGCCGAGTACGTGTTCGAACAACGCTTTGACGAACTCGCTGCCGTTAAGTGTGCGGTGAGTCTCCGCGATCTTCCGAGCCTGGTTGGCGGCAATCTGGCTATTGAACATCGCCAGAGCCTGTTGCGGGGCGACCGTCGCTTTTCGCTGGTAGCACTCGTTGACCTTTGCTCCGTCGAACAGACTGAGAAACGTCATTTGTCTCTCTTTGTCCTGGCGGAAGTACAGGCTGCGGCGAAGTACTGTCTGCCCCAGCGTGTGCTCGATGGGCGGGCCGCCCATCGACAGGTCAAGGCTGCCTCCCAGCGACAGCACGCTGTCCCGGACGGCTTCGGCTTCCATCCGGCGAGCATTCATGCGCCACAGCGTATGGTTGTCAGGATCGGCCGCTCGCGTCGCGGCCGTTGCTTCGTTCGGTGAAGAACTCAGTCGATAGACGCCGGACATGACGATCTGCTTGTGAAGCTTCTTCAAACTCCAGCCCTCTTCCATGAACTGCACTGCCAGCCAGTCGAGCAGCGCTGCGTGACGCGGTTTTTCAGAACGCAAACCGAAATCGAAAGTGCGTTCCAGAAGTGGCGCGTCGAAATGCCGTAGCCAGATATGATTAACGAGAACTCGTGCCGCCAGTGGGTTCTTCCGATCGGTAATCCACCGGGCAAAAGCCAGCCGTCGGCCGGAACTGGTTTTTGGATACTGCGGGCCGAGCACTGCGTACTGGTTTGAGCCGTTCTCGAGTTCCCCTTTCGCGCTCGCCAACTTCTTCTGGAGATCGGCGAGCTGTTTTTCCGCCAGCTGAAGTTCCGATGTCGCTTTGGCACGAGCGGCAGCTGAGGAGGTCTCCTGCTTCTGCCCAGCCTGCTCAATCTTCAACTGAGCCTGGGCGACCTGCAGGGAAAGTTGCTCGACGGTGTGCTGACGGCTCGCACGTCCAGCGGCCGCAGCCAATGTATCGGCGTTGCCGTCGGCCAGTCCGAACTTTACGGTCTCTACCGCGATGCGTGCTTCGAGCGCGGCTGCCGCGGATTGCGTGACACTGCGATGCACAACAGCGATTTTCTCTGCGGCTTCGGAGACTTTCAAAGCCAGCTGCAGATCTTTTCTCGTGAGCAACTTCGGCGGCGCTGCCGAGCCTCCCGCCGCAGGCTCAAGCTGCGTTTCCGGTGGCAGCGTCGTCACGTCGAGCTGATCGAATTCAGCGGTTGCAGAGAAAGCCCAAACCGACATCCGCCCGGCTTTACGTTTCGGCAAGTTGTAAGCCACTTTCAATTCGCCATCGATCAGCACGTTCAACAACTGGTCCTTCACGGCCAGCTCAAGCACGTAATCCTGGCCGACCTTGACCGGATGCGGCGACATCCCGCCAGCCGGGTATTGCCAGACGCCATCGCTTGCCTGGTTGGTGAACTGTACCTTGGGCCCAGAAACGGAAAGATAAACGGCGTTCATCGCCTGCCCATCGACGTCGAAGCCAAGGCCGACCGACTTGTACGTCTCACCGCCCGTGATTCGCAGCCGCAGCTTCGCTCGAAAATCGCGAGGATGATTGAACGACGAAACCAGACGGTGCTGTTTTGTCGCCCCGATTGACTGCACGACTCGGCCATTCTTCACCAACCACGTTCCGCTTTCGACTTTCCATTGATCGAGATTCAGTTTCGAAAAGTCATCGCTCAGCACCGGAGTGCCGGGACCAGCGGGCGTTTTGGGAATTGTCTTCTTTGCAGATCCGGGCTTTGGTTCCTGGAACTCCGCGAGCTTCTTTCGGGAAGCAGCCACCGCCGCCTGCGCGTTCTTGAGCCCGGTATCAGCGGCCGCGATTGCCGCTCGTGCGGCCTCCAACGCCGCATCGCGATTCTCTCTTCTCAATGCCGGATACCACACGGTGACCGGGAGTGAGACTGGTTCGACCGACAATTCGCCGAGTATTTTCGGCAGTCCGGGATGCAGTGGATCTTCGCTTGGACGATCCGCATTGCCTTGCAGAAACGTAAACGTCTTTCGATCCAGGTGAGCATCGTAGGTGCGAACGAGCATTCCGTTAGCCGCACCGGCAGATGCCAGTTGCAGTGAATCGTCACGAACGTCGTGTGTCTCAAAGATGGCCCGCATGCGATAGTAGCCCGTCTGTTCAAATGGGTCGTACTTGTGATCGTGGCAACGGGCACAGTTCACGGTGAGGCCAAGAAAGGCCTTGGAAGAATGCTCAACAATATTGTCGAGCCAGACGTTTCGGTTGAACTTGTACCAGTTACGCGCCAGGAACCCGGTTGCTCGGAGGGACGGCTGATCTTCGGGCGAGACTTCATCCGCCGCGAGCATCTCGACGATCATCCGGTCGTAACCTTTGTCGGCGTTGAGCGATTCGACGATCCAGTCCCGCCATCGCCAGATATGCTCGCGTCCGTCACGGATTTCTTTGCCGTAGCCGGACGGATCGCTGTACCGCCAGATGTCCATAAAGTGTCGGGCCCACCGCTCGCCGTAGCGAGGACTCTCTAGCAAACGGTCGACCGCATTTTCGAATGCCGCTTTCGATTCGTCGTCGAGGAACGCTCGTCGCTCGGCCGGCGTCGGGGGGAGGCCGGTCAGAACAAGAGAAGCTCGGCGGAGGAGCATCGACCGAGAAGTTTCGCCGACCGCGGTGACTCCGAGGTGCTGGTGCTCGGCCGCGAGAAACCGGTCGATGTCACTACGAATCCAGCCAGCCGAAGTGCTCGGCACGTCCGCTTTGACGGGCGGCAGAAAGGACCAGTGGCGGGACGGATGTTCGGGAATCGCTTCGTCCGGCGCTGCGGCTCCGGATTGGATCCAGGCGGTCAGCTTTGCGACCTCGTCCGCCGTCAGTCGCGGACCCTCCTCCGCGGGTGGCATCCGGTTATCGTCGGCGGCGGTGACTCGTTGCAGGATGAGGCTGTTGCTAGCCGATCGGCTGACGTAGCCAGGCCCGCTCTCACCGCCCTTTCGAATGAGACTCGCCGCATCCAGCCGCAATCCGCCTTCCTGTTTGCGTGAGCTGTGGCAGGAAAAGCACTTGTCTCGCAGCAGCGGCTTGATTTCAGTCAAGTAGTTGACGCTCTTTCCAGGCGGCTGTTCCGTTTTCGATTCACCCTGAGCACGAGCCGTCTGCGCAGCACATGCGACGGAAAGAACAAGCAGCACACAGCCAAGCAGTCGTTTCATACAAGCATTCATTCGGAACTACTTTTGGCGATTACAACAACGGACGAATCGGTTCAGACTCGGCCCTGACGCGGAGAAATCCACGTCATGAAACAACATCGATCGCCGGTGAGAGAGGTCGCTGCATGAGACAAGAACAAGTTAGGTGGGCATTTCCATGTTCAATATAGCAGGAGAGCCGAAAGCCACCCAAGCCTTTATGTATTGCGGGCTTAGGCGAGGACGTGCAAGCCAGTGCGACTGATCACAATAAATGGTCCCAATTTAACAGCGGGATCGGTTGCTCAAATCTCGATTTCATATCCCTTGCGGCGATCTCTCGTCAGCAGAGCACTCGCTTTGGCATCGCCTTTGATCGTTTGCGTCGCGGCGTCCCATTCAATTTCTCGATTCAAGCGAATCGCAATATTACTCAAATGGCACGTATTGATTGCCGCGACATGCGTCCACACGTCGGAAGCAGGTTTCTTGCGGCTTGCGATACAGTCAAAGAAGTTGTTCACGTGTTCGACAACCGGGCCGCCGTAAATGTCTTCCAGCCAGTCTCCAGGGAGCGGATTGTTGTCGAGATCCTCGATCGGTTTGCCCGCGATTGTGCCGCGGTTAACAAAGATTCGACCTTCTGTCCCTTCTACCAGGATTCCATTACGACCCTCGCTAGTGATCTCCATCAGCACGCCGTTAGGAAATCTCACGTGCACCGTGAATCGGTGCGGAGCATTGTAACGATCGTCGAGAGTTGGATGGCCGTTCTCATCGAAAGGGACCCTGGTTTCGGCCATGATCGGCTTGATTGCCGTGGGACCCTGGCCCGGTCCGCATTGGTCGATAATCCACTGGGCAATGTCGACATGGTGGGCGCCCCAATCAGTCATTTTTCCGCCGCTGTACTGAAGCCACCAACGGAATTCCTTGTGGCAGTTTGAGGCGTTGATGCTTCCGTCACCCAGCGTGCGCACCAGCGTCTGCCCTGCTTTGCCGTCTTTCAAGAATCGATAGGGGACGTCTTCGGTCGGCCCTTTCCAGCGATCCCAATTCAGTGTCTTTGGGGGAGCAACCGTCGGCAGTGGCTTGCTGAAGGGATTGTGATTCAACCCAACGGTCACCTTCTTGATTTTCCCGAGGCGTCCCGAATGAGCTATCGTGACTGCCTTCAGAAACCGTTCGTCGGAGCGCTGCTGTGTACCAACCTGGATTATTCGATCCGTCTCTTTCGCAACCTTGGAAATGATGCGGCCTTCATCGACGGTCAGTGTGAGCGGCTTTTCGCAGTAAACATCTTTCCCTGACTTCAACGCTTCGGCGGAGATCTTCACATGCCAGTGATCCACAGTGCCACAGATAATGGCGTCGATGTCGTCACGATCAATAATCGCTCGATAGTCGTCATAGACGTCAATCCTGACCTCCTTGCCCTTGGCCGCCATCCGTCTCGTGTAGGCCGCCTTGGCATAATCAGAGTGCGACGTGTCGACATCACAAACAGCAACGATATCGCCGTAGTTGAGTGCTCGTCGGCCATCGCCCGTCCCTTGGCCACCGCAGCCGATCAGCGCAAACTTTGGACGTTCATTCGGCGACTCGGCACGAACCACTGACGTGTCGGAAAACACTCCCAGCGAACTGGCGGCAGCCAGGGTGGAAGTTGATTGCAGAAACCGTCGGCGGCTGACCTGAGACATTATCGATCTCCAGTTGTGAGGATTATTCGATGGGTGATTATTCGATGGGTAAAGAGTCAATAACACGCCGGTTTTCAGCTTCCTCTACCAGCTTCACGTTGTCATTTCTCGAAGGTGGAGCTGGCAGGTCGCCGAATTGCATGTTGTATTCCTCGCTTAACGCTTCATCACATACCACTGCGACTGCCAACCGACGGCGTTTCTGGTACTAAAGCCACCCGCTTCGATGAAGAGGTAGTCCTCGCCATCGACTTGTTTGATGATCATATTCAGCGCCTCGTACCGAGTCAGATCCATCAGCTTGTCGCCGGACCAGAGTCGCGTCACGTTGTCGGTTTCGCCGTTGTGCTTGAGGCTGATGCTCGCAAATCGGGCTCCGCGTGGGTTCAGTCGTTTGTCGGGCATGAAATCGCCGATCGTCTTGACGACGCCGATCGTCTTCCAGTCGCCGACCACATCCGCATTGGCGACAAACTTTCCGTCGTAGCGGAATTTGACGGCAGCAGCCTGACGTTCTCGGTCCTCCGGATCCTGCGCGGCCTGCCATTCTGAAGACAGCATGGCGACCACGGTCGCCGACTTCCATACCAGATCGTCGCCCATCGGCGGTAGTTTCTGCTCGTCGAGGTGCAGGCTGATCTTGCCTTGGGGAATGCGTGACGTCGGCTTGACCTTGTATTTGTCGTTGAACCGAATGAAGGTCTTGACCGCGATGGTCACCTCGCCGCCCTGGAAGTCTTCGAAGAATTCCTTGGTGAGATACGCGCCCTTGGGCTTACCACCTGCCCCACGGCCGTTCCCTTGCTTCATTTCAATCAGAGGCTTGCCGTTGATATAGATGATGTGGCCGCCGCCGACGCCGACATGTTCGCCATCGTTCACGCGAATCCGGTAGCGATGGCCGTCTTTCAACGGTGGAATCTCGAAGGTCCCGCGGATCAGCAGGACTTCCTTTTCCCATAAGGTGTTTGCGGGCGTGGCGCCATGGCAACCTGGTCCCGTGCAGTTGGCCGAGCACTTGGTAATCGGGCGCAGGGGAAGCTTACCCATATAGTTGGCAAAGGGACTCTTCCCTTTTTTCCAACCAGCCTTGGCGGGAACAAAGGCGTTTGCATGCCAATTCTCCATACCCTTTGGCAACGTCACCTCTCGGTATCGAGTGACGAGCTGGTCAAAGGGCACCTGATCGGACGTGATCGGGTCAAAGCTGTGGTAAGACCATTCCGCGTTGCGCAGGTCAACGAACATGTGCCATCCGAATTCGCGCTGGCCGGCCCGATCGTACAGAGAGGCCAGGCCATCGATCGCATTCCCGGAGCTACCGGGATAGCCGGACTGCACTTCGCCTGCAGACATCTTGTGTAAGGCATCACGATTCTTGCCGACGAACTCGGGGATCAATTCCTCCATGATGATCGGGGTGATCGCCTGTTTCAGCTTGGGACCGAATTGGCTCGGGTCCGCGGCGAGGAAAAATTGCTTGTACGGCAGGATCTCGTTGGGATGGCGCTGCCGAGCAATCTCATAGAGCACGTCCAATCCGCCGGGCACGTCGGCCAATGAAGCTGCAATGGCTTCGAGATGGAAGTCGTAGGTGGAAGTGAGGTCTTTTCCGGTGAGGGATGTCTGCTTGCCGGCATAGCCGGTATAGGTCTCTTTGAGTGTCTCGACGGCCAGTTGCTGTACTGCGGGCCCAGCCTCATTGACCCTGGCTCGGATAGCAGTCGCCAACCCTCTCGTGACGGAGACGCGTTGGTTCTTCCGGATGAGGTCACCGATCGCGGGGAGCACTCTTTGGTAGCAACGTTCGTCCGCCGCCACCGGGGTCAGCGCGGTGAGAGCGGCGTTCTTCAGCCAATTCTCCTCGTGTGTTAGATAGGGGAGCAGGAGATCGACGAGCGGCACGACCTGATCTGCCGAGCCGTAGCCGATGATCTGCATCGCTGCGTCCTTAACCCACCACGATTCGGCCGGGTTCCTGACCGCCTGCACTGCAAGGTCAAAGATCTCAACAGTGAGCACGTCGGATCGCTTCACGATCGCCGCGAACATGGCGCGGCGGACTCGCGGGTCTTTGTGTTGCAGGAATTCCATAACCAGGGATTCACGAACTTCACCACCGGGAGCCCGCCAGCCGATGTAGCCACTGTTGACACCCAGCGCCTTGTTCGCAGCAACGAAGCGGATGTTGTGGTCCTGGTGCTGGATATATCGACGGATGTCATCGTCACTGGGTTGATCCGGGCCATGAAAATGGCGGAAAAACTGCAGGCTGGAGTCCTGGGCCAGGGTCTCGCTCGACAGGTCCTGCTTCTTACCATCCTTATCCGGTACGGCCTCAAGCGAGAGGAAGATGTTGTCCGCCTCGACGCCCCACGGCTGCTTGGGCAGTTGATATTGCTTGGCGAACTCTGTCGGCGGCGCACCGGTGATGCGTAGCGTCTTACGCGGAATAGTGTAAGCCAGCGGGTACGCAACACCCCATAATTCCTTGTCATAGCCGGCGCCACCCAGGATGCCGAACGAGCCGTCAAAACGGCGTGATAGGTCGTAGTGCCACTGGCGATTGTCCATGAAGTCGCGGTACTGCTTGGGCTTTATGTCGTGCAGCAGTCCCATCGCGGCACTGCGCCAGATTTCGCCGATACCGCCGCCGGTGTGGCCGTGGAGCATGAAGCTGGTCGTGTAGAAACTCTGCATCGCGCAGACGTCGCGTGCCTTGGCGTAAACCGAGTTCTCACCATCCGGCGTGACCGCTGCAGCGGCGGCCATAGCGAAGGCAAGTTTCCCGTTCTTGCCATTGTCAACAAAGCCGAGCTCCGGGCGATCATCGCCGTAGGGGTTACCGCCTCGGCCGGCGTACCGGTAGAAATGTCTCAGCGCGCCGAGCAGCGTATGATCGGGGACCTCCGCGCCGCACTCCTTGGCAAGGAGAAGGAATGTGACCACGTGAGTGCCGGCCGCATTAAGGTGCCCATTGCCGTAGGTAGTAAGGGCCCCGCCCCGGCCAGCCCAGGCATCGTTATGCTGCGTCCTGGCCGCATTATCGACCCACCGCTGGATATTCGCGAGAATTTCCTCATCGCCGGTTCGCAGGTAGCATTCGGTGAGCGGGATACCTCCGTAGCCGAGGTACCAGGGATAGGTATGTGCCGGTGCGTTGCGTGCCCAGTTACGCACGACGTCCAAGTCTTTGTCCTCGCCCGTAGAGAGCAGGAACAACATGCCGATACCGCCGAGGCCTTCGGTCGCTCCGGGTTTGGAAAGGTAGTCGGCAACGCCGCGCACAATCTTATCCGACTTTGGGCAGTTCAGCGGCCAGGTCTCACTGTACGCACCGAGCACAGGAACTTTGACGATAACCGGCTCGGCCTCGCCCTTGATGGAAAACTCGAGCATGCCGTCGGAAGCCTCGGCCGCAGCGAGGATCTGGCCAAGCTGGATACGCGGGTCGATGTCTTTCAGCAGCTGGCCATTAATCGTTTCGATAATCTGACCTGTTTTGAGTTTTCCGGATGCCGCGGCAGGCGAACCTTCTTCAATCTGGGATATTCGCATCACAAACGCCGGCTGGAGCAGATCGATCCCCATCCCCACGGGACCGAATCGTTTAATGGTTTGCAGCGATTTCGTATCGCTTGGACGCGTCGAGAACAGCCCATCCGGATTGTCATAGAACGAGCTGTCTTGTGCTGCGGTCGTACCGCACAGGATCCACATCGCGATCAGAGCACAACGTATCATTTGTTGGTTCATGATTTTCATTTCTGTTTGGGACGCAGACGCAGCGTGACCTTTGTTCCGATTTTGGGAAGCGACTTTCGTTTGATCCGCCACATCAATGCGTCGTTTTCCTGGGTCTGATGAAACGGCAGGCACAGGAGTTCATCTCCAAACGTAGCGATCGAAATCACGTTGCCGCTCAAGTCAGCCAGATACTGACGCGGACCCGGGCCGTTGTCGCGAAGGTGAGATCCCGCGAACAGAAACGTGTGAGGCAAACGTGCTTCTGTCTCGTGCCCGCGTTTTTCGGTTTGTTTGAGAGCGGTAATAACAGCACCGTCGACCTCGTCAACGCGTTCACTGGAACGGACAATAAAATCGCTTATCGGTCGTTCGGTCGCCTTTCCATTTTTGTTCGTCGTGACAAGTAAGACGTCGATCAGATCTCCCCGCGGCGGAATGTCGACCCAACGCTTTTCCTCTTCGCCCACCTGCTTCCGCATCGCAGGATTGCCAGTTTTTGCACCGAGCAGCAGCAACGCCGTATGAATGTGCAAAACCTTGGCCGACACCGCGACGATCGACTCGTGCTCCTTGCTTCCCTTCGCGCAGGCGATCAGTTCGAGGAAGCCACGATCAAGACAGATGGTCGCTTCGAGATCAACGCACCGCTTCTCAAAGTCGATGACGATGCCAGGAAGTTTCACAGGTTTGCGTGCGGGCTTCCCTGCTGTAGCTTCGTCGGCGTGCACCAGGTTCGCGGACAACAAAACAACGATCGCGAGCGAACGACATATCAAACCGTTTGCGTTTCTCACTTGCTGTTCTCTTCCAACAGGCCAGCCATTGCCCGACCCATCGCTTCGCCCACGTTCATATAGGTCTCTGCATTGCCGCTGTAGTGGCCGCCTGAACTGCCGCCCTTGGACAGCGGGTGGCTGTAAACAGAGGCAACGTTGCCCTTGAACTCCGGATACTTTCCGGATGTGCCGTCAACCGCAAGCATGGCATCAAGGATTCTCCCGCCACCATCGGTGGCCCCCTTCTTGGTTTGGCCAAGCGAGGCGCAGACGAACTTCGCGTTGGGCGCGTCGAAGTCCTTACGAAGCGTCTTGATCAGATGGACAAGGTTCTTCTCGTATCGGCTGGATAGCGCGGCACTGCGGCTGTCCCGATCGCCCTGCCACCAGAAGAATCCAGCGATCTCATATTTCTTCGCCCCGGGATAGTACTTATCGAGCTCGGCCAGAACTTGCTTGGTTCTGGCAATGTCGCCGTCGTACTGCATGCCGGCATACCAGTTGATCTTCTTCGGCTCCGTCCCCTTCATCCAGCGTTCAGGCGTCCCCATGTATCCAGGATGAACCCATGTGACGCCCTTGTTATCTGTGAATTCAAATCCCTCGCTGCCAGGCGGTAGTAAGTCCCAGCCCAGGGCACGATTGCCGATGCAACTCTTGAGAATGAGCACGGGCGCGTCGGTGGCCTCGCCCACGTGGTGTCCGATACCGATTTCCGGGCCGATATTACCGCCCTTGATAGTCATCCACTCGTTATTGAAAAGCCGCATGCCTCCGAGGCCGCTGCCCATCACACGCACATTCCGTACATCCTTGCGCTCGGTCCAGTTCCCGGCATCATCGACCAGGTAGGGGTACATCTTATTTGCTTTCACGGCGTTTTCGAGCGTACCCTCCTTCTCTCCGGCAACCCGGCCAAAACCCAGCATGTTGGACTGCCCCAACAGGATGTAGACTTGAACCGGCTTGGACATATCCGCCGACTTGCCGTCCGGGTCGGGAAGCTGCGTCGACTCCTCAGCGGCTGCGGCCGGGAAGACGAGCAGTGCCATCGCCAGGGCGGTAAGGGACAAAAGGGTTTTCATATTTCGTATCCGTGCAGTCATGTTTTCCATCCGGGTTCGTTATCATCACAGGAGGTAAGTGCAGCAAGACAGTCCAAGGCCAGACAGCCGGATGCAGTATAGGGAGTGATCTGCCAGGCTGTGAAGCGCTTCAACACTGGTGCACAATTCCTCATCACAGGGACGCTGTTGGGCTGCCGTGTGGCATTTCCGTCACGCTCTGAGTGTGACATGCAATCGGAATGCCGAGTCTGACCGCTAGGTGAAAGCCTCGGTGTAGTAGTGCAGCATTCCGGGGTAGCCCACGGTCATCGCAAACAGACAGAGGAGAACGATCGCTTCGTCCGGGCGACTAACATGACCAGGTGGATTCGTAAATGAGGTTGTCGACGCCCGATTATAGCTGGCAAGAACTGGCCAAGCAGTATTCTCGATTGGTCAACATCTCCGCCTGGTGGCTCAAGGCTTGAGTTCCTCAAGCATCTTCATTTGCACACCGATCGGTTGATCCAGGAATTGCTGAAAACGTTGATAGAATTCACTGGTGTCCCGGACATTCGCATACCGACTCAGTGCCTGCTGCCATCCCAGCCGCCCCACCATGGGATAGAACCTCTTTGTGTAGGCCTTTACGCTGCGGCTCTTCGAGCGATGAATCGCAAAGGCGACTGCCCACACTCCGGCGTCATATGCCAGATGCCGGTAGTACTTCTTAAGTTCCGGCTGCTCTTTTTCAAGCTTTTCGACATCTTCAAAGTCTTTCATCATGGCGTCGTCACCAACTGACTGGACCATCCTCATTGACTGGTTCATTGATTGGTCAAAGTCGACCCACTTGTTTCTGCCTCCAAGATAAAATGCCAGGAACTCGGCTCCACCCTCCGTCATCCAGGTTGGTGTCCTGGGAAAAGCCCGTTGAAAGACATGGGTGTATTCGTGGATTCCGCGAGTATACAGATAGGGAAAAGGAAAACCATGTGGATTGATGAACACCAGTTCCGCGAACGGAGGATCCGTATAGTCCACATACGAAAGATACGCTTCGGTCGAACCATCCCGGGCACGTTCAATAAGTGACGCGCCTGATCCCTTCAGACAATCAGTTATTCGATCTCTGCTATTGAGGTGCCGCCGGCGACAGAATGCCTCGACGATCGCTTGACCAATCTTCGGATCTTCGAGTTCGTCGGACTGTTGGCCAATGATGTAAACTTGTACCGGCCCATAGTTGCCCAGGTAGTCACGAGCCTTGTCGATTCCTGCCTTCACCGTGTCAAACCACTTCTGTTCGTAATTTTCGTTGCGAACGTACGTCGGCGGCTGCTTAATACGGGTCAGCAACTTCTCTTCCTGGCTCTCCTGAGCAGAAGCGAAATCCGCGCAGGCATGCAAGGCAATAACGAGCAGACAGAGAAAACGAATCATCGCAAGCACAGCTCCTTCTCCTCTCTCAGCCCGGACTAGCGGGACAGACAACATTTTCATCTCAGAGACCTGCTTCTGGCGCATTGATCTTCCTGCTCTGCTCGGGTACTTCCAGCCTCGGCGCCAAGGCGCCGCGGTAGTCGCGTGACCAGTGGCAACCGCCTTGCTGTCCCCACAGCCGATCGCAGCGAGTACCAGCAGGCAGCTAAAGAGTCGTTTCATGATAGACCTGAAGATCCGAAACAAGAATTCCGCTGGCCTGATTGTAGCCACTCCCTACCGCCGCTACCGAAGACCCTGCCGGTAGAACCCCCACTTCCGCCTGAATCAGGACGGCAGACTGTTCGACATCCCGAAGCGCCTGTCACCAGGCCTGTTGGTGGGAAAGCGATTAGCCGTATTAATGGCTGACATTGTCATTGCGTCACGGGGTCGGTTACGATTGGTTTGCATGACTGATTCACATGCACAACCGCCACCGGCGATGTAGAAAAACAAGGATCAATGCACCAGCACCGGAGTCATTATGAAAACGATAATTTGGGTCTCACTCTGTCTTGCATGCTGGTTGACCGCTTGTGCTTCAGCCTGGGGCGAGAACTGGACACGTTTCCGTGGCCCGACGGGTCAAGGAATTTCAAGCGAGACGAATCTGCCGGTCACATGGTCCGCGACCCAGAATATCAAGTGGAAGACGCCCCTCCCCGGCAAAGGGTGGTCGTCACCGATTGTCTTTGAGGATCATCTGTTTCTCACAGCATCAACCGAAGAGGGTGTGTCGTGTCGAGTGATCTGCATCCATCGCAAGGATGGGAGCATTGCGTGGACAACAGAAGTCCATCGTCAAAAGCCAGGGGCGATGAGGAAGCAGAACTCGTACGCCACGCCGACGCCCGTGACTGACGGCAAACACGTCTATTCAGTCTTTTATGACGGCACAGTGACTGCCGTTGATTTTTCCGGAGAGCTTGTTTGGAAGAACAACGAAGTAAAGTTCTTTAGCCTGCATGGTCTCGGCGCGTCGCCGATTCTCGCGAATGGACAGGTCATCATGCCATTCGACGGCAGTAGCCGGGCGGAGACTCAGGTTGGGTGGAAAATTCCCTGGGAGAAAGCTGTTGTTCTCTCGCTTGATGCCGAAAATGGTTCGGTGCGATGGAAGGGCACGCGAGGAAAATCACGTGTCGGACACGTTACGCCGATTCTCGTTGACAATGGCAGTCAACTCGTCAGCGCAGGGGGCGACCGCGTCCAGGGTTTCGACCCGGCGACCGGCCGGCGCATCTGGTCGGTCTACAGCCAGGGCGAAGGTGTTACTCCATCGCCCGTTGTCGGTGATGGGCTGATCTACACGTCGTCTGGCTTTGAAGCTCCGACGCTGCGGGCCATTCGACTCGGCGGCACGGGAGATGTCACCAAGACCCACATCGCATGGGAACAAAAACGAGGTGTCGCGGCACTTTCGTCGTTGTTGTACATAAAGCCCTATCTCTACTCAATTTCTCGAGACAACATTCTCCATTGCCTGGAGGCTTCATCCGGTGAGATTGTCTGGATGGAGCGACTGTCCGGCGTGCACTGGGCTTCACCCGTCTATGCCGACGGACGGATATACATCCTCTCGGAGGAGGGAATGACGTTAGTACTTCGGCCCGGACCAAAGTACGATGAGGTCGCTCAAAATGACATCAGCGTTAAATGTCTCGCGTCGATGGCAGTCTCACAAGGCAACTTCTACATCCGATCCGACCAGGATTTGTATTGCATCGGCAATTAGTTTGTCGCGCAGGGAAACAGAATCCGAAGTGGCCCACCCTGCCCGACGCGCTCAAAGCTGGCATCGTGGCGATGGTGCGGGCGAGTTGTGACGGGTGACCCAGAGGCCCATTTTTGGACGCAGCTGGATTTCTAAACCGGCGGCGCCACACCTGAAACGTCTGCTGGTGATCAATCAATTTTAGGGAGTTACTCTTATAGGGTAACGAGCCATGCAGCCAATCGATGTAGTCATCTTCACCGTCGTGATCACGCTCGTCACTCTTGCCATGGCTCAAGCTGTCATTTTCAAGTTATCAAGTGACTCTACCCAGGTTCACGTGATCCACAAGATCATCGGAAGATCGGGATTGGGCGCAGCAGGCTTCGCTCTATTTCTTTCCGTAGGTGTTCTTGGCGAAAACAAGGGCATTCTGCTGATCCTGATTGTGCTCGCCATATACGGGATTGGCTCCTTTCTGCAAAAGCTGAAGAAACGTGGCAAGCCCAAGCCAGAAAAGACCCCAGTATCGGACGACCAGATAAGCTCGCATGAACCCGATGCGGCATTGGCTTGGTGCGCCAACTGTCAGACACACACGTACCCGGGGAAACAAACCGTCACGTCCACCAATCAATACGGGACTGTAACTTCAACGCATCAAGTGGCGCGTTGTGGACACTGCCAGAGTCATATGTTGTGGAACGTGCCGGCTGCAATCCGTAAAACCACCTATGGATGTTGTGGGTGTGCGACGGTTCCAGGATTGATCATGCTAGCGTGTGTGATGTGGGGTTGGCTGTACGGATCCCAGAATGGATTCGTCTTTGCCGCCATCATGGCAGTACTCTTACTCCCAATCATGGGATTCGTGGCGTGGTTTGTTTATTTGCACACACGATGGCGCAGCTGGGTCAAACGCCAGCGGGCACAATCCACATCACAAACAGGTTGACCGCCGTATTGTCCTATAGCGCTCCAGACAATTTCGCCCACCTCGCTAAAGGGATAGACTGGCCAAAGATCTCACGTTCGATGCAAAGACGAGACAGATTACAAACAAGGCTCGTGCCAACGAGCTACTCAAAGGCAACCCGCCTTGAAAAAGTGGGAAGAGTATTACAAGCTCGCGTAGTGTCAATCGAGACACCCGGGCCATATGACAACTGGATGAACAAAGGAACAATCACATGAGCGATCGAATCATCATGCGCACGGGGGAGTCCCTTGTTGCTGGCGGGCCCCCATTCACGGCTGCGGAACCGGAGGTTGTTATCGGTGAGTTGGACGGACCGGTCGGTACAGCGATTGCGACGCTAACCGGTGACCAATCCGTCGGGCACTCCAAAGTCTTCGCAATTCTCGATACCGACATTCAGGTTCGTCCAGTGACGCTGATGGTGAGCAAGGTTACGGTCAAGAAAAGCGCCTACACCAACATTTTAATGGGTACTGTGCAGGCTGCGATTGCCAACGGTGTGCTTGACGCTGTCCGCGCTGGCGATATCCCAAAAGACAAGGCAAATGACCTAGGTATCGTCTGTTCGGTGTGGCTCAATCCTGGCGCCGCGACTGACGAGAACCTCGATCACAAAGCGTTATTTGATATCCACCGAAAAGCAATGGCTCAGGCAATACACAAGGCGATGTGCAACGAGCCCTCGATCGATTGGCTGTTAGAAAACCAGGATAAAATCACCCACAAATACTACCAACGTGGGTTGGACGGCGAACTGTAGTTCAATTCAGCGAACGCTCACGACCAACGCCTTTACCGCAAAGAAGCTATCTGAATCAACTCGATTCAATGCCAACAAGCATTACCTCACGGTCACGGAAATCGGGGAGAGTCAGCGACCAGCTTGGAGTCGTGACGATTCAGGAACGTTTTTCACGGGTCGAGACGATAGCTCTATAGCGTGGAAGATCGAGGGACGACTTGATCCGACGGGGGTTGATCTCACTGATTTCAAAACTGTCTATATTCAAGTCTCCTAGGCCAAGGGTCGCCAACTGAGGCAGCAACCCCCCTTCGCTGGTAACCCTCTCGCCGTCGTGGCAGAGTGAACTCGTCACGTCACCAGGATTCCCCTTGCCATGCAAATCCGCTGTCCCCACTGCAACAACGGCATCGAGCTGGTCGATGACTCGGATTTCCAGAGTATCGAATGCCCGTTGGCATTTCGAATTTGAGATTCATTTGGGCTAAGAGGAGGCGAGATAGTTCTATTTCTGGGTGATCGTGATATACGGCGGTCGTGTGGTGTTATCCACCGCAATATGGTTGTTTGCACCACCATCGCGCCATTTTACGAATTCAATGTCACCCTGTTCCGTAATCATCATCTCCGCATATGCATTTTTGCCGACACCGTCTAAGTAATTAAGTCCAAACGTAGTCGAATAAATCGGTCTATGAACTCGTCTATTTGGGAATGTAGTAAACCCGAATGGTGAGCCGTTGGGATTCTTTGAATCAAAGATGAAGACTTTACGCTTGGTAAAACCATCGAGCTTGATGGAGACGAGTGACGTGAGTGGCGGTTCTACCGGTGCCTTGTAGCCAGGATCATCGCTTCGTTTTAAATACCACAGGTCGGGCACCATGCAAGATCCAAGTGTGAGCCAGAGTTTTCCGTTATGTGCGACGACACTGGTCGCATGGCGTGATTGCCACGGTGTGCCGAAAACACGGTACCAGTTTTCACCGTCAGCAGAATACCAGACGTCATTGATGTCTCCGTCATGATAGCCGCCTATGACCCAGATGCGGTTTTCGTAAACCGCAACGTGTTGATACTGGCGAGGTTGCCACGGCGCGGATTCGGTATGACGTTGCCAACTCTCACCGTCAGCCGTACTCCAGACGTCGTTGTAATAATTACGAGCCTTGGTTGTTGGCGTGTCATATGTTCCACCGCCGAGAAGCCAGATACGGCCCTTGAAAACCACACTGCCGCTTATCATGCCTCGTGGTTTCCACGCCGGTTTTTTTGGCACGATGCGCTGCCAGGTAACTCCGTCTGATGAGTTCCACACGTCTGAGAAGAAGGCTTCTTTTGATTCAGCAAAGGCAGGCATGGTCTGTCCGCCGATAATCCAGATCTTCTCCTGGTATGCGACGGTGGAGTGTAGTGCACGCGGTCCCCACGGCACATTGTTTGTGACGCGAGTCCAGTGTTTCCCGTCGCTGCTATTCCAAACATCATTTTGATAATGCCCCTGATTAACGTCACCACCGACTAACCACATTTTGTCGTTGTGTATGACGTAACCACCTGTATGTCGCCCTTCCCAATCCGCATCGGCATCAAACGAATTGTCTAGAAATGTATTCGGTTTTATTAGCTGCCATTTCTTTCCATCTGTAGAGCTCCATACTTCGTTATTGCAAATGCGGGGAAAGTTCTTTTTGTCTCCGGGGTTCCAGCCACCGAAGATAAATATTTTGTCATTGAAAGAGAGGATTCCTGCTCCATCACGCGGAGCATATGGTGTCTTTTCCAATAGACGAGTCCACTGATAATTTGGGACTTCCTGGCTGGGGATAATAGCAAATGGAAAATGATTTTGAATCGAGACTTTCGTTTTCGTGTTGATGACGCGTATAAAACACTCCTCTGATAACGAGCCTGTTATCTTCCAGCGAAAAGACCCGCCTACTGCATCAATATAAGGGGTCTTTATGGCTGACCATGTCTTTCGATTGTCGACTGACAACTCTGCTTTTAGTCGTGCATTGTCTCCAATGTGTACAGGGTTCCAGCGAATCACATGGTCGCTGTTTACGGCCCATGTTTCCTGGCCAACAGGCGATTGAAACGCTGGGCCCTGTGCGAACGTGGACGATCCGAGAAGTGCCAAGATGACCAGTAATTTACATGCTTGGAGATGCATTCGTGAACTCGTGATGTGATTTGTAATCTCGTGGGTTTGGCTAGATTTGCACGCTTGGCGGACGCGGTGAAGAGGTTGTAGGACACCGTGATGGAAATGGTCAGAGGCTAGTGGTGAGTCTCTCTCAGCACCTCGCTTACTGATCGACAGCGAACGTGCGCATCGCTTCAAGCGAGACGATTTCCAGAGCGCGTTGGTGCGTGGACTCAAGAACGACGCCTGGAGCCATGTTGTTCTCGTAGGCCTCCTGCCAGCGCGCGGCGCAGAGACACCAGCGGTCTCCAGGTTCGAGACCGGGAAAACCGTATTCCGGCATGGGGGTGGAAAGGTCGTTCCCAGCGAGTTTGGAGAACTCAAGGAACTCGGCTGTCATTTCCACACAAACGGTGTGCGAACCATGATCCTGATCATTGGTGTTACAACAACCGTCGCGA
>Ga0209403_10000124_pt1 | contig 118900 bp, 120 predicted proteins | sample ArcticOcean_MG_C_8_FD_187440 | JGI IMG/M metagenome (GOLD analysis project Ga0209403, IMG submission 187440) | Marine microbial communities from western Arctic Ocean - ArcticOcean_MG_CB11_86 (SPAdes) (version 2) | ecosystem: Environmental > Aquatic > Marine > Oceanic | place: Arctic Ocean...
CTGATTACTTTCAACGCACATCACTTCGTTTTCTAAGGTAGCAAAACCTGCAGACGTTACTAATCCGACTGGTCCTGCTCCGATTACTCCAAGTTTAGTTATTTTACCCTCCGAAAGTAGCTGACTGAATATTTAATCGATTTACTAATATGGTCACACAATCTATTTTCAGTAATTAGCGTAACTGAGACTCGATTCACCTTCAATCCATGTGTATACCGTAGTAATGTCAATTTTCACTAATTAATCAAAATTACATTCACTATCTATATCCATACAAAACGCGTTATAAGAGATAATAGTTAGCAAAATATTAAAACAAAGTACTATTTTAAAGGTAAAAGTGAAGTGAAGCGCGCTCTAATTACAGGTATTACAGGCCAGGATGGATCTTATTTAGCAGAATTGCTGCTTTCCAAAGGTTATGAAGTTCATGGGCTCATAAGACGTTCTAGCACTTTCAATACTTCTCGAATTGATCATATTTATGTAGACCCCCATGAATCAAATGCAAGCTTAATTCTACATCATGGAGACCTTACAAATTCAGAGCAACTGGTTAACTTAATTTATAATCTACAACCGGATGAGGTGTACAATTTAGGAGCTCAAAGTCATGTTAGGGTAAGTTTTGATATGCCGACGTTTACTGGTGATGTTACTGGTTTAGGAACAATTCGGATTCTCGAAGCGATTAGAAGAAGCGGTATAACTACACGTTTTTATCAAGCTTCAAGCAGTGAGATGTTCGGGGCTGCACTTCCTCCACAAAGCGAATCCACAAATTTTACTCCGCTTAGTCCATATGCGGCAGCAAAGGTTTATTCATATTGGATGACAGTAACTTATCGTAAAGCCTATGGAATTCACTGCGTAAATGGGATTTTATTTAACCACGAAAGTCCAAGACGAGGAGAAACTTTTGTTACTAGAAAGGTAACGAGGGCAGTAGCAAAAATTTTAGCTGGTAAACAAGATTCACTGTACTTGGGTAACTTAGACGCTAAAAGAGATTGGGGTTATGCTCCAGAATATGTTGAAGCTATGTGGATGATGCTTCAGTCAGATGAACCCCAAGATTTTGTTATTGGCACTGGGGAAAATAATTCAGTTAAAGATTTTGTAAGAATAGCATTTGAATATGCAGGATTGGATTACAAAAAATTCGTTAGATTAGATGATAGATATCTGAGGCCACTAGAAGTGGATGAATTAAAGGCTGACCCAAGTAAAGCCACAAATATATTGGGATGGAAACCAGAAGTGTACATACACGATTTAATTTCTATAATGGTCGACGCAGATATGGAATCAATCGGCATCGCCCCAATTGGTAAAGGAAAAAAAATAATTGAGTCAAGCCATATGGATTGGCATAAATGGGGCGGCGCTGGGGAAGCGCTTTCAAAACAGGATTAGCTAAGTGACATCGAAATACGTTTCTAAAGATTTTTGGAATAAAAAAAGAGTGGTAGTAACAGGTGGTGCCGGGTTCTTAGGCACCAAGGTTGTTGAACGTCTAATAGAATCCGGAGCCTCCGAAGTATTTGTTCCAAGGAGTATTAATTACAATTTAGTCAATAGAGAAGACGCAATTCGTCTGCTTAAAGATGCCAAGCCAAATATTGTTATTCATCTTGCCGCGAAAGTTGGTGGCATCTGGGCTAATAAATTGCATCCAGCAGAATATTTTTATGAGAATCTTATGATGGGTGTCCAACTTTTCCATTCTTGTTGGCAAGAAAAAATTGAAAAATTTGTATCGGTTGGCACAGTATGCTCTTATCCTAAGTTTGCCACTACACCATTTAGTGAAGATGCACTATGGGATGGATATCCAGAAGAAACGAATGCCCCATACGGGTTAGCAAAAAAGATGCTATTAGTTCAGTCACAGACTTACAGGGATCAATATGGATTCAATTCTATAAATCTTTTGCCTGCTAACCTTTATGGTCCGGGGGATAATTTTGATGATACTAGTAGTCATGTTATTCCTGCTTTAATAAAAAAATGTGTCAAAGCGAACAATGAAAACTTAACTGATGTAGAAGTTTGGGGAACAGGTTCTGCTTCCAGAGAATTTTTGTTTGTAGATGATGCAGCCAAGGGTATTGTTGCTGGTGCTGAATTTTATAATTGCTCAGAACCAGTTAATTTAGGCTCCGGTGAAGAAGTAACCATTAAGTCCTTAGCTTCAAAAATTGCTAAATCGACTAGGTACGGGGGCAATTTTGTATGGGATTCTAGTAAACCAGACGGCCAACCTCGAAGAAAATTAGATACTTCTAGAGCGTTAAAAAAATTCGGCTTTCAATCCGAAACCAAGCTTAGTGATGGCTTGAAAGAAACGGCAGAGTGGTATAGCGATTCAATTTTACAGGATACAAATTTTAGTAACCGCAAATGAATGATTCTGAGAAACATGTAACCGTTGTAAAACCAAGAAATACCTGGGATATATTGACTATTCGAGATCTTTGGGAATACCGGGATATGCTTTTATATTTGGTTTTAAGGGATATAAAAGCTAGATATACACAGTCTGTTCTGGGGATAGGTTGGGCGGTACTTCAGCCATTGTTTCTGATGATTGTTTTCACAGTAATATTTGGGAAATTAGTTAAAATAAATACGAACGGAATGGATTATGCAGTTTTTAGTTATACAGCATTAGTCCCCTGGGCTTATTTTTCTAATTCGTTAATGTTAACTACCGGTAGTTTAATTCAAAATTCAAACTTATTAAGCAAGGTTTTTTTTCCGAGACTAGTTTTGCCAATGTCCACAGTTTTATCAACGCTAGTGGATTTCTTTATTGCATTTATATTAGTTATTGTATTAATGATTTGGTACCAAGTCAGTCCAACAATTTGGGTTTTGTTTTTACCAGTTTTACTGATGTTGATGGTTGTATTATCTGTTAGTTTGGGATCTCTATTTGCGGCTTTAGCAATTCAATATAGGGATGTTAGGCATGGCATAGCGTTTTTAGTGCAAGGGATGATGTACGCTTCTCCTGTCGTATATCCCGTGAGTATTATTCCAGACAAATATCGATTGATTTATGGGCTTAACCCGATGGCTGGAGTTATTGAAGGGTTCAGGTCTGCATTATTAGGTTCTACTCCAATGCCCTGGGATTTAATAATTGTTGGAACTATTGTGACGTTGGTTTTAGCAGTGATTGGATTGACATATTTTAAGTTTACAGAAAGAATTTTCGCGGATGTTATGTAGGATTTATTCAAATGAGTAATTACGCAATAAAAGTGGAAAATATTTCTAAACGCTACAGGATCGGTGTGCAACAAAAAGCATCCGATACGTTTGGTGGTGCTGTTTTTAGCACTTTATCTAAGCCTCTCCGGACATTTAACCAGATTCGGAGGCTGTCTTCATTTGATGATAATTCAGACCAAGCTGCCGACATAATTTGGGCCCTAAGGAACATATCATTTGAGTTAAAGAGTGGTGAAAAATTAGGCATAATAGGTAAAAACGGCGCAGGTAAATCGACGCTTCTGAAAGTGCTGTCTAAAATAACCGAGCCGAGCCACGGTCGTGCACTTATAAAAGGTAAAGTATCAAGCTTGCTAGAGATAGGCACTGGGTTTCATAGAGACTTAACTGGTAGAGAAAATGTGTATTTAAATGGAACCATTCTCGGTATGAGTAGAGGAGACATCAAAAATAAGTTTGATGAAATCGTAGAATTTGCGGGCGTGGAGCAATTCATAGACACTCCAATTAAAAGATATTCAAGTGGAATGCAAGTCAGGCTAGCATTCTCTGTAGCGGCGCATGTACAGCCAGATATATTGATAGTTGATGAAGTATTGGCAGTAGGTGACATCGAGTTTCAACGGAAATGCATGGGCAAATTAGATGAACAAGCCACAGAAGGAAAAACAGTTATTTTCGTTAGCCATAACATGGGAGCAATAAGACGTCTGTGTTCGGAGGTGATTTTACTTAATGGTGGTGAGATCAGTTTAAAGGGTGACCCTGATACAGCAATTAATGAGTATTTACGCAATTCGGAAACTACCAATGCGTTTAGTTCAGATGCTATCGATCAATATTTTGAGAATGACCCCTCGAAAGCCATTCAAATAAAGAGGATTAGGCTTTTAAATGAAATAGGACAACCTTCATATAGCTTTAATAACAAGTTTCCGGTTGATCTTGAAATGGAGATTGAGGTTCGTGAAAAACGTCAAGACGCGTATTTAGGCTGTGTTATGTATACATCTGACGATAGTATTTTAGGTGATTCACAAACCAATGATTTAGAACAAAAATTTGAGTGGAGGAAACCTGGTTCTTATGTAGTTAAACTAAGGTTGCCAGCTGATGTTTATAATGCTGGCATTTATCGTTTGGGTGCTTACGCTGCATTATCATCTGATGCCACCGACAGGCGAGATATAAGTTTTCAAGTTATAAATGGACAGCCTTTTGGACAATCAGTAGGGGGATCCAGAAAAGGAGCATTGCTGTTGCCATTAAAATGGGAATTTAAAGATTCATAATAATTATGGAGATTGATTAAAAATGGACTACTGTTTTGATATAGATGGAACAATTTGTAGCAATACAAATGGAGAATATCAGAAAGCTATACCGAGGCAATTTATGATAGATAAAGTGAATCAATTATATGATTCTGGACACGGTATATCATTCTTTACAGCTCGGGGGTCGACTTCAGGTATAGATTGGAATGAATTTACTGAAGCTCAATTAAAAGGATGGGGTGTTAAATTTCATAAATTGATATTGGGTAAGCCTCATGCCGATATATACATAGATGACAAATCAATACATCCGGTTGATTGGGTAGAAAATAGAGATATGCCACAAGAAGTAATTTTGGATAGACAAGACAATGACTAATACGGAATCAAGAAATCTCAAACTAAAAACTGTTAAAGAAGGTTTAATTGATTCAGTAAAATTAAAAAACCTTATATTAGAAGATCAGGATGTTTTAGATGCCATTATTGACTTTGGGAGTATATTGGCAAAATCGGTTATGTCGGGAAATAAAGTATTGATTTTTGGTAATGGAGGTAGTGCTGCAGATGCGCAACATTTGGCGGCGGAAATGGTGGGGACATACGTAGATAAGAAGCGAGCATTTCCAGCCATTGCAATTACAGTAGACAGTTCCGTAATTACTGCAATCTCAAACGATATCGGATATGACGCAATATTTGCGCGACAAATTGAAGCATTAGGCGTGAAAGGCGATATAGCGATTGGCATTACCACTAGTGGTAACTCAAAAAACATTGTTAATGGATTGAAAATAGCTAAAGATAAGGAGATGATTACCTCTGTGCTTACAGGAGAAAATATTAGTGAATTATCTGATGTAACTGATTATTTAATATCTGTCCCTTCTACTAGTACTCCGCGGATACAGGAGGCACACGGAACAATCATTCATATTTTATGTGACTTAATTAGATCCGAACTCAAATGAATATTATTACATTTATAAAGGTAAACTAAAGACTGATGAATCAGGCAGATCATAATAAAAATACATCGCCTACTGTTGCTATAGGAAACAAAATCATTGGAGAAAATGAGTCTTGTTTCATTATTGCTGAGATCGGGATTAATCATAACGGTGATATTGATTTGGCAAAAGGTCTTATAGATGTTGCAGTGAAAGCCGGTGTTGATGCGGTCAAATTTCAGAAAAGAACAATTAATGTTGTATACACACCTGAAGAATTGGAAACTCCAAGGCCTAATCCATTTGGAGAGACCAACGGAGATTTGAAGAACGGGCTAGAGTTTGGAATGGAAGAGTATTCTGAAATAGATAAGTATTGTAAAGATTTAGATGTCATGTGGTTTGCTTCATGCTGGGATGAAGGGAGTGTTGATTTTATAGATAAATTTGATCCGCCATGCTACAAAATTGCATCTGCATCAATCACCGATAGAGATCTATTGAATCATACAGCTAGCAAAGGTAAGCCTCTTATAATTTCTACTGGAATGAGCACCATGGAAGAGATCCGTGAAGCAATAAGGATCGTTGAAAAACATATAGGAAATCAATACGTTATTTTGCACTGCACTTCAACTTATCCCGCAACTACGGAAGAATTAAATTTAAAAGCGATTGATAGTTTTAAATCTGAATTTAATGCTCCAGTTGGATATAGTGGTCATGAGACGGGAATGATTACCACAGTAATGGCTACGGTGGTTGGAGCATCTGTTATAGAAAGACATATCACTCTTGACAGAGCCATGTGGGGTTCTGATCAAGCTGCAAGCCTTGGTGTTAAAGGCTTAGAAACCATGTGTGAATACATTCGTTTATGGGGAAGAGCAAAAGGAGATGGCAATAAAATTGTCTTTGATAGTGAGTTGCCTGTGATTGAAAAGCTGCGTAGAAATAACACCCTATTTGTTGATAAGGCGGTTGATTAACTTGGCGAAAAAGAAAGAAAAGACTTTTAGTTTCAAATCCGAAAACGAACTTTGGGATCATTATAATAGCTTATTGTTAAGTTCAGACATTAGCCGTATACGTAAGTTAACTACTAGGTATGATCTATTTCGAAAATCACTAAATGTACCCGGAGACGTTGTAGAGTGTGGGGTGTTTAAAGGTACGGGGCTAATGTATTGGCTCAAGTTATTAGAAATTTATAGTCCTGCTTCACAAAAGAGGGTTATAGGCTTTGATACGTTTGATGGGTTTGCTGATAGCTTAGTTGAATATGAAAAACCTAGCGCTGAGAAATATGTTGATGAATCAAACTATGAGGGTATAGATCCTGACTGGTTGCTGTCACAAGCTTCAATTATGGGACTAGGTGAAAAAGTTAACTTAGTAAAGGGAGATGTTGTTAAAACAGCAGCGGAGTATGTACAGAAAAATCCAGGATTTAGAGTCTCGATGTTACACCTAGATTTAGACACGTACTCTGGTACGAAAGCCGTGCTAGAAGCTTTTTACCCGGTTGTGAGTAGAAATGGTGTCATAATCCTGGATGAATACGGTGTTAGAGGTTGGGGAGAATCAGATGCTGTCGATGAATTTTTCGATAACAAAAAGGTAAATATACAAAGCGTACCTAATGCTGTAACTCCAACAGCATTTGTAATTAAAGATTAAAGCAATAGAAATGTCTAATTCAATTGGCATTATGCAGGGCAGGCTTTCCCCATCGTTACTAGGGAAACAGCAATATTTCCCTAGTGAAACATGGGAAATGGAATATGGTTTAGCAGCCGAATTAGGTTTTGACTCTATTGAGTGGTTAGTTGATATGGAGTCTTTTGATGATAATCCTATTTTTACGAAAATAGGGTTAAAACGTATTAAAGCTCTTCAGTCAAGATTTGATGTTTCGAATCTAACTGTATGTGCCGACATATTAAAAGAGAAAAGTTTTATTACAGGCAATTCAAACTTGTCGGACTCAGCTGTTCATGTTTTGGAGAAATTAATTATTGCTAGCATCGAAATTGGAGCAAAATGTCTAATAGTTCCATTGATAGAGCAAAGTTCTTTGAAAAAACACATTCAATCTGAGCAGTTGGGTGAAGCTTTAAATCCAATTTTCGATATTGCAAAAAAGCAAAATCTTAAATTGGCGATTGAATCGGATTTACCAGCAGCAGTTTTAAAAAACTGGATAGATTCAATCAATCATCCGTCAGTGGGAGTTAATTTTGATATGGGCAATTCTGTTGCTCTTGGATATTCAGTAAAGGACGAAGTTTTAGAACTCGGATCGTCAATATATGGAGTTCATATTAAAGACCGTAAAGTGGGCGGCTCGAATGTTTCTCTAGGCCATGGAGATGTCAATTTTGATATAGCTCTAGAATCTTTGCAAAAAGTAGCATATTCAGGACCATTAATATTAGAAACATTTAGAGACAGGTCATACATGTCTTACGCAAGAGACAACATGAGATTTTTGTTAAAGAAATTAAAAACCGTTAATAAAAAACTTACTTGAAATCTTGAATCGAATATGGAGAATGAGCACGGATAAACATGAAAGGAAAATTATTTGATTAACCCCGAAGAAATAGGTGAGTTGGTTTATCTTCGATCGTTAGAGGTAGAAGATATTGATGAAGGGTGGTTGGGTTGGGTTAATAACCCTGACACTTCCTCGGAATTAACTTCCATAGGGGAAAACAAAAAACTGACGAAAAAAGATCTGGAAAGTTATTTAGAAAATTCCCAGATGCCAAAAGCAAAAATGTTCGCAATTTGCTTAAAAGCAGATGATACATATATAGGAAATGCCCGAATAAGTTCTATAGACTACAATCACTCTAAATGTTCATATGGCAGATTTATAGGAAATGTAGGGTACAGAGGAAAAGGTTTAGGTAGCGAAGTCTTAAAATTGATTCAGTACCATTGTTTTTTGCGCCTTAATTTGAATAGGGTTTCAACTGTGGTTTTTACAGACAATATTCCTTCTATAAAAAGTAATGAAAAAGCGGGGATGGTAGAAGAGGGAGTACTAAGGCAGTCAATTTACCATAAGGGTGAATTTAGAGATGTAATAAGTTTTGCAATGACTAGAAAGGATTTTGATCATATTTATCCTAACCCATAAAAATTTAAGTTTTGAAGTTAATTTGTATTATGCCTAAACACGTTGCATTTATTCCAGCTCGCAAGGGTAGCAAAGGTTTTAAATTCAAAAATAGGACTTTATTTACCCACACGGCGAATTTTATAAGTCAGATTGACTGGTTTGATGAAGTTGTTGTTTCAACTGATGATCCAGTTATAGAAGAACTTGCTTTACCATATGGGTATTCTGTTCACACACGACCGAAATCTTTAGCTTCAGATGAGGTGTCAATCAAAGCTGTTTTTAGCGATTATTTAACGAGCTCTGACAATAATGCTAATACAGTTATGTGGCTTTTTTATCTCACGGTTTTGTATAGATCATTAGATGATTTTTTAGATGGTAAGAAGCTTATTGACGTTGATAAAGCGAAAAGTGTTTGTAGTTTCATAAAAGCAAAAACACATCCTTACGATACATGGTCATATAAAAAAAATAATACATTGACAAAATATATTGACAATGACGTTTATCGAAGACAAGATAAGCCTGATGCCTGGGAGCATTACCATTATGTATGTTGTTTTGTTTCAGATGAATTAAATAGGTTAAATAGTGAACTTATAGGCCAATCGACCGTGCCAATCTTTTTGGATGATGAAACGTCTGGGAAACTTGTAGAGGTTGATACCGAGCGAGACTTGGACGATTGGTGCAGACAACATAAATATAAAGGTGCAAACATATGAGACCTAATAAGCCAAAGATTGTTCGGTCAAATCAGATATACGAACGCGCTAAAGACATAATCCCAGCCGGATCTCAAACGTTCAGTAAAGGTGTTACTCAGTTTGTTGAAGGGTTTGCCCCAAAGTACTTAGCTAGAGGAAAAGGGTGCAAAGTTTGGGATGTGGATGGCAACCAATATCTGGACTATATAATGGCAAATCAGCCATTGGTTCTCGGTTATGCTGATCCTGATGTTAATCGTGCTGTAATGGATCAATTGGAGCTGGGTTCAACTTTCAGTATGATGAATGAACTTGAAGTGGATGTAACTGAATTGCTCATAGAAAACGTTCCTTCGGCAGAGGCAGCCAGGTTTGGAAAAAATGGAGCTGACGTTACTACAGTTGGTGTTCGCATAGCAAGGGCAGTTACTGGTAGAGATCACATAGCTTATTGTGGTTACCATGGTTGGCATGATTGGTATATTGCAAATACTGATTTAAATAGTGGTATTCCAGAGTTTAATCAAGGCCTGGCTCATTCATTCAACTATAACGACTTAGATAGTTTGCAACAAATATTTGATAAAAATCCAGGAGAAGTTGCATGCGTAATTATGGAACCATTATCAGTTCTTGAGCCTCAGAATAATTTTTTGGAAGAAGTTAAAAAATTAGCTCACCATAATGGAGCACTACTAATTTTTGATGAAGTAATTACAGGTTTTCGATTTGCTGTGGGAGGGGCTCAGGAGCTCACAGGGGTAACTCCAGACCTTACTGCTTTAGCTAAAGGAATATCTAATGGTATTCCTCTATCTGCGATTGTAGGCAAAAAGGATTATATGTTTGCCCTTGAGAAAACATTTTTCTCTTTTACTTATGGAGGAGAATGTTTAGGCCTGGCCGCTGCTAAAACATGTATTCCTAAAATCAGAGATGAAAACGTGCCAGCTCATTTAAATGAGATTGGAACAATTTTAAAGAATGAGTTTAATAAATTAGCGGAACAATACAGCCTTTCTGACTTAGTTGAGTGTATTGGATACCCATGCCGATCAATAATAGCCATAGATGGTAAAGGGAAGTTTGAAACTTTAGAGCTTAAGTCATATATGCAGCAAGAGTTGATAAGACATGGAGTTTTATGGACGGCCTATCATTCGCTTAGTTGGGCACATAAATTGGAAGATATAGAATTTACCCTGAATGCCTACGACTTAACACTTAAATCTCTTCGCAAAGTCATAGATAGCAATGTCTCATTAAGAAGTTTTATCGAAGGAGAGCCAGTGAAACCAGTGTTTAGAAAAGTAGCCGATTTTAATTCCTATATTCAGCAAAAAGGAAATACAGATTGAGAAACAATTTTGATATCACTGGGAAAGTAGTACTGATAACAGGTGGCTCAGGTTTGATGGGGCGAGCTCATGCTGAAGCAGTAGCTGAATTTGGTGCAATACCAGTTATAGGAGATATTGATTTAGAATTCGCTGTCGAAATTTTAGAGGACATTCACGATAAAACTGGTGTCAAAGGTGATTTTGTTGAATTGGATGTAACTTCAACGGATTCAATCACTGGAGCGTTACAGAAATTAACAAGTATGTATAAAAGAATAGATGTTTTGATTAATAATGCAGCTTTGAATCCAACTGTAAGTAATAAATCTGACAAAAGTACAGAATGGTCAAGATTCGAGGATTTTTCTGTGGACACTTGGAATAAGGATTTGGAGGTTGGCTTAACTGGAGCTTTCTTGTGCAGTCAAATAGTTGGTAATCATATGAAGGAAAATAAAAATGGCGTAATTATAAATATAGCTTCAGATCTCGCTTTAATTGCGCCTGATCAAAGAATATATCGTATTGAAGGTTTATCAGAAGACATGCAGCCAGTGAAACCAATCAGCTACTCAGTGGTTAAGGCCGGGCTGGTTGCGCTGACTAAGTATCTCTCAGTTTATTGGGCAGACCAGGGCATAAGAGTAAATGCCCTTTGCCCTGGTGGCATATATGATAATCAAGACATAGAGTTTGTTAACAAATTATCAAATTTGATTCCCATGGGAAGGATGGCTGAACCCAGTGAATATAAATCTGCGGTAGTTTTCCTCTGTTCTGAAGCTTCTAGATATATGACCGGATCTTGTTTAACAATTGATGGCGGTAGGACAGTTTGGTAGATATCAAATTAGTCGTAATGGTTTTAATTAAAGTTTGCCCAGCACATAGAAAATAAATATATGGATTTCACTACTTACTTTGTATGCGGTCATTTCACTCATCTTGCTTTGTTTAAGGGAATGAGTAATTTTTTACGTTTATATTTCCCTAATATAAACCAAAAATTGATCTTGTTGAATAACCCTCATCTTAATTTAGTTGACCATTCAGAGTTTACGAGTGGCTATGACGAAGTTATTGAACTGAAATATTGCGAAACTGCTCAAACTAGTAATTGGTTAAACACGTTAGCGATTAATAATGTTAGGAAAAGAGTAGAAGATGTCAGTGAATTATTAGATCAATTATCCGGAATTAAGTTTAACGAACCTAGTATGTTTCTATTTACTGATTTAACTGAAACCTCTCTAAGTTCAAGGATGCTTCTTAAGAAAATACGATCAGAAAATAAACGAGTTCAAATATTTCGAGCGGGAATTGCTCGGGATCTTCATAAAAAATACACTAGTTGGGGTTTGATGTGGTTTTTAACTAATATTTATGCTCTTTTAGGTGCGCCTATGGTGAAGGTTAATATGGACGGTTATATTATTTCTGGTAAGAAATTTTATAAGGAAAGTAAATATTTTGACGGATTTATTGTGTATTCTAATGAATGGTCCATGCGTAAAGATTTCATTCAAATTAAATATCCGAACATGGATGGTTTTATCAAACCTAAAAAGAATAAAAAGCCGTACATTTTGTTTATAGGGCATGCTTTAGGTCCAACTAGTCAGTTTGAGGAAATAACGGAGGAATCATACATAGAAACGACAAATCAGATTCTTTCGGTTCTTTCTGATTCTTACTTGAATCAAGATGTGGATCTCTATTACAAACCACATCCAAGAGAGGAGAAGATACATTTTGAATTATCCAGATTTGAGGTTTTAAACGAACCGATGACATCTGAGATGCTTTTTGCCAGAGATAGATCTTTGATTAAAGCTGCATACTCAGTAGCTTCTACCAGTTCGGCAACAGCTGGGTTGATGGGAGTCAAGTCGTATGCATTGTACAAACTTTATAACTACCCTGACGTTTTAATAAAAAGAGCGCAACGAAGATATCAGTTTGCTGAAGTCAAAAAGCCTGTAAATATGCAAGAGCTTAGAAATTCTTCAAACGAAGTTGGGACGTTAAACAAATATGATAAAAGCGACGTAGATCATCTTAAAGCAATTATAGAGAAAATTGTCGCTGATGTTGCATGACATCATTTGCTGGAATGTAAGGTATTACTTAATTGAAAAACAAAAACATAAATTTGAATAGTATCGAGTTGATTAATAATTTATATAAAAGCATTTATAGAATTCGTACTATTGAAGAAAAAATAGCTCTGATATATCCAACTGATCAAATTAAGAGTCCAGTTCATTTGTCTATTGGTCAAGAAGCGGTAACTGTAGGTGCATGCGCTGCATTGGTTGAAACAGATATTGTATTCGGAACCTATAGGGGGCATTCGCTATATTTAGCTAAAGGAGGCGATTTGAAGGGAATGATGGCTGAATTATATGGTAAGTCTACTGGAGTAGCAGGCGGAAAAGGAGGATCGATGCATTTAATTGATACCTCCAGGGGTGTTATGGGCATGTCTGCTGTTGTAGCTACTACTATTCCACAGGCCGCTGGATACGCATATGCATTCAAGCTACGGAAGCAGAAGAACATCGTTGTGAGCTTTTTTGGCGATGGCGCTACTGAGGAAGGGGTGTTCCATGAAACATTGAATTTCGCTGCCTTAAAGAAGCTTCCAATGATTTTTGTGTGTGAGAATAATCAATATGCTGTTTTAAGCCACCAGAGTGAACGCCAGTCTAGTTCTAATATTACTGAACGAGCTTCAGTATATGGCATGCACTCCGAGAAGATCGATAAAAACGATGCTCAGGCAATATATGAAAAAATTAACTGGGCCAGGAATCAAATTGTCGAAAAAGGTGAAGGACCAATATTCTTCGAATGTATGACCGAGAGATATAGAGAACATGTCGGTCCAAATGAAAGAGATGACATCAAAACCCGATCTGCTGAAATAAATGATCCATTAGAACAACTTTCTAAATTAGTATCTTATGATTTTAAGGAAGGTGTTTCTAAAGAAGTTGATTTGGAGTTAAATGAAGCAATCGATTTTGCAGATAAAAGCTCGTTTCCATCAAATGACACGCTTTACCAGGATGTATATGCCTAAATCTAACAGAAGAGATAGATCCATAACTTATGCCTCAGCTATCAACGAAGCTACCAGGCAGTTAATGGCACAGGATGATTCTGTATTTGTATTAGGGATAGGTGTCGATGACCCACGAGGTATATATGGAACTACTAGCAACTTGTCCAGTGAATTTGGGCAAGACCGGGTCGTAAACATGCCTCTGGCTGAAGATGCCATTACGGGCATAGCAAGTGGATCATCTATGGCCGGAATGAGACCAATTGTGGTGCATGAGCGAATGGATTTTATGCTGCTTGCAATGAATCAATTGATTAACGTGGCTGCAAAAAGTCATTATATGTACGGTGGAGCTGTTAAAGTCCCGATGGTTGTAAGGTCAATTATTGGACGAAGTTGGGGGCAAGGTGCTCAACACTCACAGGCCCTACATTCATTTTTCATGCATATTCCTGGTTTAAAAGTCATTGCACCAACAACGCCGCATGATGCAAAGGGCGCTCTGGTAGCAAGTGTCAGAGATGATAATCCAGTTATATTTGTTGAGCACAGAATGCTTCATAACTATAAAGGACAAGTGCCAGAAAACTTGTATGAAGTTCCTTTTGGGAAAGCGAGAGTATTACGAACTGGTGGAGATATAACTATCGTTGGCATATCTCATGCAATGGTTGAATGTATCAGAGCAGCCAAAAGCCTTGCGGCAGCATCGATTTCTGCAGAAGTGATTGATCCAATATCTTTAAGCCCTATTGATGTACAGACAATATGTGAATCTGTTGAAAAGACTGGCAATTTACTGATAGTTGATAATGGCTGGACTCCATGCGGAGCGAGTGCTGAAATAATGTCTTTAGTAATTGAAAATGTTCAAAGGCAAGACAAAGTCAAAATGAAGCGCATGGGTTTTGAGTTCGTAACTAGTCCGACCTCTAAAATTTTAGAAGATCTGTATTATCCTGACAGTCGAAGAATAGCCAAAAATGCCTATGACTTAATTATGGGGAAGAAAACCGATTGGGAGCCAGATGTACAAGAATCACCGGAAATAGATGAATTTAAAGGACCGTTTTAATGGATTCGGAAAAATCTCATAATCAAATAGAATTAACTATATCCAAAACGAAGTTACCAGGAGTTTTGCTAATTAAGCCGGCTACTGTATTTGAAGATTTTAGGGGTAGTTATATCGAGTTGTATAACGAAGAAATATATAAAAGTACAGGGATATTGGTCGATTTCAAACAAGATGACATATCTACATCGAAGAAAAATGTTTTAAGAGGTATTCATGGGGATTCAAAAACATGGAAATTAGTTTCATGTCTCTTCGGACGATTTTACTTGGTAGTTGTTGATTGTAAAAAAGATTCCAAACAATTTAGGCAATGGGAATCTTTTGAGCTTTCGGATGTCAACAGAGAACAAGTGTTAATTCCACCAGGGTTCGGAAATGGACACCTGGTTTTAAGCGAGAGAGCTATTTTCCATTATAAGCAGTCAACGTATTATGATCGTGAATCGCAATTTACGTACCTTTGGAATGATCCTGAATTAAATATTAGCTGGCCAATAAACAATCCAATTTTGTCAATTCGTGACAGCGGAGGCGAATAATTGAGAATATTAATAACTGGTATAACCGGTTTTGTGGGAAGTCACTTAGCCGAATATATTTTAAACGAGCATCCTGGAAATGAAGTGTATGGGATTAAGCGATGGAGAAGTCCCCGAAATAACATTTCCGCCATCGAACAAAAAATAACTTTATATGATGGTGATTTAAACGATTTGTCCTCATTAATTACAATAATGAGCCAAGTCAAACCAGAAATAGTTTTTCATCTTGCTGCCCAATCATTTGTTAGTAGCAGCTATACTGCTCCTGCGGATACAATCAATACCAATGTTGTAGGTACATCTAATCTTTTAGAAGCTATTAGAATTACCAAAATTGATCCTGTAATACATGTGTGTAGTTCGTCAGAAGTCTATGGCCAAGTAGATAAATCACAGTTACCTATCAATGAATCCACTCAATTGAACCCTGTCAGTCCTTATGCGGTGAGTAAAGTCGGAGAGGACATGTTGGCTTACATGTATTACCAAGCGTATAAATTAAAAACAATTAGAAGTCGCATGTTCACACATAGTGGACCTAGACGAGGTGAGGTTTTTGTAGACTCATTTTTTGCCTTGCAACTGGCAAAAATTGAACAAGGCAAACAGAAGCCAGTTTTAAAAACGGGCAATCTGGACTCGGTCAGAACTTTTTGTGATGTAAGAGATACCGTGAAAGCTTACTGGTTGCTAGTTAGTAAGTGTGCTCCAGGGGAGGTGTATAACATTGGTGGCAATAGGACTATGACAATTAAGGATATGCTTGATTTATTATTGAGCATGAGTTCGGTTAAGGATGAGATAAAAGTAGAGACAGACCCAAAATTAATAAGGCCTGTTGATGTAACCTTGCAAATTCCTGACTGCTCAAAATTTGAAAAGATTACTGGATGGGAGCCATCCATCTCATATGAACAAACATTAAACGATATGCTGGAATACTGGCGTCTAGAAGTGAAGCATGGGCGCATATAAAAGGCCTGATGCGATAATACTATGTGGAGGTTTGGGAACCAGATTAAAGCCTATTCAACCAGATCTTCCCAAAGTTCTCACTCCTATTGGAGATCGAACTCTACTTGACATATTAATTAGTCAGTTAGTGCGGGCAGGTTTAAATAGAGCTATATTGTCTCTTGGCCATCTTTCTGAAAAAGTTGTTGAATACGTCGATAATATTGATAAATCAAATATCGAAATCATAAAAGTAACTGAACCTGAGCCGTTGGGTACGGGAGGGGCATTAAAATTGGCGTGCTCACAATCTCAATCAGACCATTTTTTGGTTATAAATGGAGATTCATATACCGATATAAACCCATCAGATTTATTACAATTTCATGTTCAATCTAACTCTTCCCTAACAATGTTAGTTGTTAGAGTTGGAGATAGCAGCCGGTACGGATCAGTTTTAGTAGATTCAACAGGGTTGGTTAAATCTTTCCAAGAAAAGTCAACAAATAATAAAGAAGAGAGTTTAGTGAATGCGGGAATGTATGTTATAGATCGATCGATATTGAGTAGAATCGAAGCGGGAACAAAGATATCACTCGAAAGAGATATCTTTCCTAAGCTTATAGGGGATCAATATTATGCATACATATCTGACAGTAAGTTCCTCGATATTGGAACCCCTGATTCATTCTCTGCAGCTGAGCAATTTTTCTCTGATGTTAAATTATGATAATAAGTAAAACACCATATCGAATATCATTCTTTGGAGGGGGAACTGATTACCCTCTATGGTTGAAAGACAATGATGGTCAGGTTTTGTCTACTACAATCGACAAATCGTGTTACATTATGGCTGATTATCGCAATACAGCGTTTGAGACAAAACATAGCGTTGTTTGGTCCCATGTTGAGGCAGTGTCATCAATTTCAGAAATACTACACCCAGCCGTTAGAGAAGGGTTGCGAATGCTACAATTTGAAGACAAGATAGGATTAAATATTCATCATGTTGGAGACCTTCCTGCCAGAGCTGGAATAGGCTCAAGTTCATCTTTTTCTGTAGGTTTAATTAATTGTTTATTGCATTTAAGGGGTGAGAAGCCGTCCAATTATGATTTGGCAATTAAGGCAATAGACTTGGAACATAGCTGGCTAAAAGAGAATGTTGGTTATCAAGACCAAATCGCTGTTTCATACGGGGGATTTAATGTAATCAAATTTACGGGTGGGAGTGACTTTGAAATTGAGCCTATTAAAATCTCCAAAGCCAAGGTAGAGAGTTTGCAATCGAAGTTATTGTTAGTTTACACGGGTGCAAGCCGTATTGGCTCGGAAGTAGCAGGTCAGATGTTAGAAAATGCGAATTCAAATTCAAGTACACTTCGGAACTTGAGAGACATGGTTGATCAAGGCACCAAAATTTTATCAAGCGATTCACCAATCAATGATTTCGGGGATTTGTTGAATCAGGCATGGTTTGCGAAGAAACAGTTAGCAAGTAATATTACCAGCAAACGGGTGGATGATATCTATGATCGTGCCATGGAATCTGGTGCGATTGGCGGTAAACTTCTTGGGGCAGGAGGTTCAGGATTCATGTTGCTTTTTGTTCCAGAAAATAAACAGGAAAAATTAATATCTGCTTTATCTGACTGCACAACCTCGTCCATATCCTTAGAATCAAATGGCACCGAAATCATCTACAATAATTAATAGATTATTTAATTCAAGGTTACAAGCGAGGTAGCTATAAAAATCGAATTCCAAACTGAATGGTTCAATATAGTAAGCTCCGAAACCAATCCTGGATCGAGTGAGAAACCCTACTACTTAATTGATGGCCCAGATAGCGTGATCGTTTTGCCCGTCACGGAAAATGGACATATCGTTCTAGTAAAACAATATCGTTACTCTGTTGATCGAAAAACAATTGAGTTTCCTGCTGGATATATTGGCAATGGCGAATCGGCAGTTGATGCTGCAGCTCGAGAATTGCTGGAAGAGACAGGATACAAATGCGGTGAATTAAAAGATCTCGGTATAGGAACGTTAATGCTTAATCGGTATATCCCGAAGCAACATCTTTTTACGGGATTAAGGGCAGTCCGAGTTAAGGATCCTACGGATAAAGATATAGAAGTAGTTGAGGTTTCACCAAGTAAATTTAAAGAAATGATAAAAACAGGGGAGTTTGATCAATTAGCAGCGATAGGTCTTTGGTTTAAAGCTGAACAAGTAATGGATTTGTTTCAGAGTTAATTCACGTACATGGCTCAAAAAAAAGAAAAAAGAAAACTTTTGCATTACATTCCTTTGATCCATTTTTTTAGGAAATGGCTATTTATAGGAATGGGATTAATTTATTATGTGGTATCAATACTCAAATTAGCATTTAAGTATCGAATTATCAGCTAACCGAACAACTAAAGGTATTTGCAATCGTTATATTAATTAAACTTTTAAGTGGTCGTAAGGAAAATGATGTTAGATAAAAAGATCTTGTCAATATTTAAAAATCGACAAGTCGTGATAACTGGTGGCACCGGTTTAATTGGCAGACAACTCGTGGAAATTTTGGTCGAATACGATGCGCTAGTTAGAATTGTTTCTCTAGACAAAATCGCCGTTGCTTCAGAAGCTGAGCACATCTATGGAGATCTAGCTGATTTTAATTTTTGTAAACAGGTTACAGAAGGCGCTGAGTTCATTTTTCATTTGGCAGGCATTAAAGGTTCAGTTGAAGTCACTAAGAGCAAACCGGCAAGCTTTTTTGTGCCACTGTTAATGATGAACACTAATTTATTAGAAGCGGCTCGTTTAAGTAGGGCTAAAAAAGTTCTATATACTAGTTCAATAGGGGCCTACTCTCAGGCCAGTATTTTTAGAGAATCAGATGATACTATCGAAAAACCACCGATGGACATGTATCCTGGTTGGGCTAAACGCATGGCTGAATTCCAGATCAAAGCTTATAGACAGGAATTCGATCTCAACAATTTTTCTGTAGTAAGGCCAGCCAATGTTTATGGTCCTGGTGATAATTTTGACCCTGAAAACTCTATGGTTATACCAGCTTTGATGGCAAGAATTAATTCAGGAGAAAATCCGCTAAGTATTTGGGGTGATGGGTCGGCTGTTCGAGACTTTGCTTTTAGTAGAGATATCGCATATGGACTAATTTTAGCTATGCATTTTGGGACTGGCAACGGATTCATAAATCTAGGCAGCGGTAAGGCCACTTCGATAAAACAGTTAGTCGAAACTTTAAACAGTTTTATCGATTTTGATTATGAATTTGATTCTGGTAAATCTGCCGGTTTTTCTAGCAGAGTAATGGACATTTCCAAGGCTCAGGAATTGCTGGGTTATAATCCTTCTACTAGTTTGAAAACCGGTCTTAAGGAAACTTGGGAATGGTACCAACAAAACCAATCCGAATATTTAAGTAAAATTAACTACTTTAAAGAGTAGATTGTAAAACCGTACGTTAAGGATTATTTCGAATGTCTGGTCCATATAAAAAAACTAAAGTGCTAGTGGCCGGGTCCACTGGATTTATTGGCACTAATTTGGTTAACAATTTAGTTTCTAAAGGATTTAGTGTCAGAGGAACGATACATAAACAGCAACCCAGGTATAAGAACGCAGAAGTAGAATATGTACAGGCCGACTTAACTTTAATGGAAGATTGCCAAAAAGTTGTCAAGGATTGTAAGTATGTTTTTATGGCCGCGGCTAATACGTCTGGAGCTGCTGTAATGAAATCGAATCCCTTAAGCCATGTTGTACCAAATGTGGTTATGAATGCGCAAATGCTTCAAGCTGCTTATGAAAACAGAGTTTCCAAATTTTTGTGGATTAGCAGTAGCGCGGCATATCCGCCGACAGGAGACAGGCCAACAACTGAATCAGAAATGTTCGAAGGAGACCCATACGATGCTTATTACTTTGTTGGGTGGATGAAGAGATTTGGAGAAATAATGTGTCAAATGTATGGGGATAAAGTAAAGCCCCCTATGACAACAATTGTGGTTAGGCCGACTAATGTTTATGGCCCATATGATGACTATGACCCTGCAACTTCGCATGTTACAGCAGCAATGATTAGGAAAGTTTGTGAACGCCAGTCGCCAATAGTTGTCTGGGGTGATGGGAACGATATAAGAGATATTGTCTATATTGATGATTTTACAGAAGCAATGACTAGATCGGTTGATGAATTGAATCAATATACAGTTTTAAATATAGGTTATGGTAAAGGTTTTACCGTCAAGCAAATTCTTTCAACGATCTTAAAATGCGATGATTATCAGAATCCCAAGATCGTTTTTGATTCCACAAAACCAAGTATGATACCCGTTAGACTTGTAGATATTAACGCAGCAAAATCATTGCTAGGCTTTAAAGCATCAGTCAGTATGGAAGAAGGATTAGCAAAAACCCTCAAATGGTATCGTGAATGCGAAATAAAATGATCAGTGGGGCTGAAATAACTATATTGATACCCACTTTGAACCGCCATAGGTTTCTGAATAGAACCCTTAGATATTACGAGTCTATGTCATTTAAAGGCAAAATCTTGATTGGTGACTCTAGTCGCGAAATAGAGGCAAATAAAAATCGTGATATCGTAGCAAACTATAACGAAAATCTTGATATTGAGTTGATTGAATGTCCTGCTCCTGCAAAAACTACTAAGGTTGATTGGATTGGTTTTGCTGGCGAGGCAATAGCTATGAAACAACTTTTGAGTCTAGTCAATACTCAGTATGCGACTTTCTGTGGAGACGATGATTTTTTAATCCCAGATGCATTGATCGACTGCGCTCAGTATCTGGAAGACTCAGATAATTATGTAGCCGTATGTGGAAACAGACTGGAATTTGGAGTCAAGGATGATCGGGTGACCGGAGACATAACTTGGGTGCATTTAGTGGAACACACCAAATTAAACGCTGCAACTGCAGTGTCGCGGTGGTCGGCTTATTCTGCGAGAGCGATTTCACCGATATATTGTATTATGCGAATCGAAGATTGGCTTAAAGCTTATGAGGATTTTGAGAAAGTACGTTTGAGATACATTGGATCTGAATTTTTACCTTCATCGATTATCGCTATTTCTGGCAAAATGGGCTACATAGACCGTTTAATGATTATGCATCAGCACCACGAAGACAGAATATTAGATTGGAATAAAGTGAATTTCTATTCAATCCTTATGCACTCTGGATGGAGTAATTCAGTAAATAATTTAAGAAATGTTCTTGCTTCCGCAATTGCTGCAAAAGACATGATTCCATTGGAGAAGGCTGAAGAGGAATTTGACAAAGGTTTTTGGGGGCATTTTTCTGCTCATCTAACTTCCCAATATGCCTCTGTATATCAAAATAATCAAGGCCATAACCAAAACTTTATATTAACTGTTTGTAGCTTCATTAGAGGTCTCCGTGATAAAGCTATATCGACCAATAAAAGTTCAGATTTTAATTTGTTAGAGAGTTTGTTAAAACCCTCTCATTCTTATAATCAGGATTTCATGTCTGTCTACGATTTAATTACAAAAACCGATGATTAAAAAACTGAGTAGTTTAATTTGAGATATTTGATAATTAACACTGATTACCCTGCTTTTCTTAGTTGGTTTTATGGTCAACATAAAGATTTAGATGATTGCACTTATCTAACCCAGCTTGATTTGCATAGAAAAGCCCTATTCGGTGTTTCGGGGACATACAGTAAGTATCTTAAGAAACTAAACCATCAATCTATAGAGATACATGCGAATAACCCAATTTTTCAATCAACTTGGTGTAAGGAAAATGATGTCAATATCAAAATACAAGATCGTTGGGAAATTGGTTATAAGAAATCAGTAATACCTTGGGTTACAGAATCAAATAAATGGCTTCAAGTTGTTCTTTCCAAACAAATAGAGTCAATTAAACCCGATGTAATTGTAAATTTTGATGTTAGCTTAATGAGTGAAGGGTTTTTTTCTAATATCAAAGCACACTATGGGATATTGATCGGGCAACATGCTGCTACACCTTTGAATGAGAATCGCGATTGGACAGAATATGATCTCATGGTGTCTTCTTTTATGCCTACGGTTGACTGGTTTTTGTCAAAATCAATACCTTGTAAATATTTTCGACTAGGGTTTGATGTTGATGTTGTTGGGCAATTAGACGAAATTAAAAAGGATATTCCAATAAGTTTTATTGGATCCTTCTCCAATATTCACTCTAGTAGATTAGAATTTTTGGAAGCTGTTGCGAGTGAAGTAGATATTCAGATTTGGGGGCCGTATAACAGCAATTTAAACAATTATCCTAATGTATTGAAATTTTGGAAAGGTGAGGCATGGGGTAAGGAAATGTTCGAAATAATCTGTAGGAGCAAAATCACACTTAACCATCACGGAGAAATTTTGCCGTATGCAAACAATTTACGGTTATATGAATCTACCGGTCTTGGCACCTTGCTTTTAACCGACAATCTTCCCGGGCTATCAGATAAATTTGAAATTGGCAAAGAAATTCTTGCATATAGTAATCCAGAAGAATGTATCAACTACATTGACGCATATCTTAAGGACGATAAGGAAAGGGAATTGATTTCATTAAATGGTCAGAGACGTACTAAAACTAGTCATAACTACTCCAATATAATTCAAGAGTTAACAGAAATCGTATCTAATCAACTTTGAAAAAGCTTAAATTAAAACATCTCAGACACCCATTGCGTAGTGCAGAGTCATTGTTGAATATTTTTTTAACTTCGATAAACCAGTATCGTTTTAATGCCCAATTTAAAAACATACCTAGAATAATTCGTAGCAAATGTTGGTGTGGAGGAAAGCTTTCAGAATACGACATGCATAAAAGTTATGGTTTATGTGTAGACTGCGGTACTTACGTAAATAAATGCCCACCTGATCCTTCTAAACTAACCGACATATATGGGCTAGATAAATATTGGAATGATCGACAGAGGTTTGGAGGGCATCCTTCAATAGATAAACGAGGAGAGCTTTATCGAGTTGATGGAAGATTAGATAAATGGATTGAAATGGTTTTAAATTATGGCCCAGATGAAGGTGTTGTTATAGAAGTAGGATGCGCTCCTGGTGTAATGCTGAAAGAGCTAGAATTGAAAGGGTATAAGTGTATGGGAGTGGAGGCAAATATGGATGTGGTCCATTGGTTGAGGCAAAACTTGCAATTGAATGTTCATCAGGGCATATTTCCTGAAATATCTCTTCCCAAAGCCAACCTTTTCCTATCTTTTGACGTTTTAGAACATAGCATGGATCCAATAGAGTTTATCAATGGTGTATCAGAGCATCTTCAATCAGGAGGAGTGGCAATTTTACAAACTGCTATAGATAGATATAACTCAAATCCACCATTTGGCGAACAATTCGAAAAGATATTTGATGACGTTGAGCATACATACATATATACGGATGATGCTATTCGGCAATTAATTGCAACTACTGATTTGCAATTAATATCCCTTGAGCATAGAACCTCTTTGGCAGGTGAAATAATAGTGATCAAAAAGCCATGAAGAAATTATTATGAATTTGATTGTTGATGGTATAGTTTTTCGTCATCACCCAATAGGTGGAGTGGCGAGATATTTCAATGAAATTCTGCCAAGAATATCTATGTTAGATGATGAACTCAAATTGACCTTTTTATCCCCATGGGAATCAAGTGGAACCATAAGACTAAACGATAAAGCATCTGTGGTAAAAGTTCCGCCATTTAGTCGATTTACATATAGATTACCGTTCCTGAGGGAGATGGGAGATAGATTAGAAACTTTCGCAGGTAGGTGTATGACTGGCATAGGTAACAACTCGATATGGCACTCTACATATAATACTGTCCCAAACTTTTGGCCTGGAATGAAAGTCGTAACTATATACGACTTGATATATGAAATTTTCCCCCATCTGTATCAAGGTCCATTTGGAGACAAGGTTAGATTTGATCAGAGAAGAGCTGTTGAATCTGCTGATGCCATTCTCTGCATTTCTGAAACCACTCGCAGAGATGCATTAAACTTTTATGATATTAATGAAAAATCAACATTTGTTACCTACTTAGGAGTGACCGATAGTTTTAAAAATGACCATAAATCTGGAACAACGTCAAATATTGATAATCCTTTTATCCTGTTCGTAGGAGAAAGGAAGGGTTATAAAAACTTTAATTGTCTACTTGATGCATTCTGCAATTGGAAAATGCGAGATGAGATTAAACTAATAGCTGTTGGTAAACCGTTGGACTATGAAGAAGAAACTTATATTACAGGTAAGGGTATTAATAAAAGAGTAGAGGTGATTTCCTCCATCTCTGATGATGAACTTGCTGGCCTGTATTCTGCATCCGAAGCAGTTGTCCATCCTTCACTTTATGAAGGATTTGGGTTTCCAATTGTGGAGACCTTGGCAACAGGATCTAAATTGGTCGCATCCGACATACCAACGACTAGAGAAATAGCAGGAGATATACCTATATATTTTGACCAGAATGATTCAACCTCATTAATTGAAGCATTGAATATTGCTGTAGAAAAGCAGTTAACTGAAAAGGAAACAAGTGATATTAGACAACACGCATTTCAATATAACTGGGACAATACAGCAAGAGAAACAATCAAAGTATATAAATCCCTATAAAAAATAAAGAATAAAAAATGGTTTATAAAAATTTTATTAGAAAAGCATTCAATGTAATCGGACTAGACATACGAAAAGCTAAGTTAGATCAAAAAACGGTATGGTTAGAGTCCTTTGACATAAAAACTGTAATCGATGTTGGAGCGAATATAGGGCAATTTGCCAATGATGCACGTAAGTTGTATCCAGATGCAGCTATATATTCATTTGAACCCCTGCCAGGACCTTATAGCGAGTTACTTATTAACACCAGTTCGTTCGGCAGGTTCAATTCGTATAATTTAGCTCTTGGAGATTATGAGGGCACTACTGAAATGTATGTAAACGAGTTTTCTCAAAGTTCGTCATTATTGGAAATGGAAGATTCTCATAAACAGGCTTTCCCTCATACAAAAAATACAACATCGATTACTGTAAACATTCAAACTTTAGACTTGATAGCTAGCAAATTAGAACTTGATACTGATATTTTACTGAAAATTGATGTACAGGGCTTTGAAAAACAAGTTTTGGATGGCGGCAAAGAAACTTTAAATAAGGTCAAGATTATTATCATAGAAACTAGTTATATTTCTTTGTATAAAGACCAACCTTTGTTCGCAGGTGTACACGATTATTTAACTAAGGCTGGATTTCAATTCCACGGAAATTTAGGCCAATTGATCAATCCTAACGATGGATCAATTTTGCAAGGGGACTCCATTTTTATTAATCATAAAATGAATGAAAAGTAAATTAACCAAACATTTTTTAGATAGCATTTCAGGGAAATCCTTTTGGCTTTACTAAAAACAAAGTACTTACGATATCTATTTAACTAGTGTCAAGATTTAGGAATTGCATCGATTTGCTGATTGAATTTTATTATATTGATAAGATAAGTAAATAATGAACAGTAAACGGAAAATACCAGTTGCTGAGCCGGCAATCGGCGAAGAAGAATTGAAATATGTTACTGAAGCAGTTGCAAGTGGGTGGGTATCCTCTGCAGGAAGCTTCATTAATCGTTTCGAAAAATCATTTGCCGAATATTGTGATTCCAAATATGCCTTTGCAACAAGCAGTGGAACAGGCGCACTGCATCTTGCTTTAGAGTCCCTTGATATTACTGCTGGAGACGAAGTGATCGTCCCAACTTTTTCATTTATTGCTACTGCTAATGCGGTTTCATACACTGGGGCGAAACCAATATTTGTAGATAGCGAATCTAATACATGGAATATTGATCCTGAATTAATCGAAGCAGCTGTTTCAGAAAACACTAAAGCAATAATAGCTGTACATCTTTACGGGCATCCAGCAAAAATGGATGCAATTTTACAACTTGCATCTAAGTATAAATTAAGCGTCATCGAAGATGCTGCGGAGGCTCATGGAGCTCTGTATAAAGACCGCAAAGTAGGCAATATAGGCTCTTTGGGATGTTTTAGTTTTTATGGAAATAAGACTATTACTACGGGTGAGGGAGGAATGATTGTTACTGATAATGTTAAATTGGCAGAGAAATTAAAGCTCCTGCGTGACCATGGAATGTCTTCAAAGCAGAGATATTTGCATACTATTTTGGGCTATAACTACAGAATGACTAACTTACAGGCTGCTTTAGGAGTGGCGCAGTTAAATAAAATTGATTCTCTACTTCATGCCAAGAATCAGATAGCTGTAAAATACAATAAATTGTTAAAAAACATTCCCGGTATTAACTTACCGACTGATAATGAATGGGCACTACGTTCAACTTGGCTTTATACAATCACGGTAGATAAAGATATTTTTGGTAAAAACCGGGATCAATTGATGGTGTTCTTAGATTCCTGCGGTATAGATACAAGACCGACTTTCCCTCCAATGCATATGCAGCCAATTTATAATACTGGTCAATCATTACCTATTGCTGAAAACCTATCAAAAATAGGAATAAGCCTTCCATCTTCAGTAAATTTGCTTGATTCAGACATTGAACGAGTTGCTTTAGCGATAAAAACTTTCTATGACAGCAACTAATTTATACTTTTTAAGGTAATGAAAAATAGATCAGTAAAGCAACTACCCTCCAGCTCCGAAGAAAAAGACATCTGGCCATATCAAAATAAATACCCAGATAAGGAGCTCTCTTTACATGAATCGGAGTTTCTTCTGAGGAAAGATCTTCCAGTTATTAGTGTAATCACCCCTTCTTTTAATCAAGGTGAATTTATTGAACAGACAATTAGGTCTGTATTACTTCAAAATTATCCCCACGTTGAGTATTTTGTTATGGATGGTGGTAGTACTGATAATACTAAATCTGTGCTGGAAAAATATTCATCCTGGATTACTGAATGGGAATCAGAGGATGATAAAGGCCAGTCACATGCAATCAACAAGGGATTTGCAAGGTCATCGGGCGATATTGTCGCATGGCTTAATGCGGATGACATATATCTTCCTAAAACCTTGCTATCTGTTGCAAAAGCAATGATTGATCACCCAAGTGCTGGATTCTCTTTTGGCGACTGGAACGAAATTGACTCAGACGGAAATATACAAGGTACTTTTTCATCTGAAAGTCCGTCAGTATTAAACCTACTTCGTGCCGTAAAAAGTCATCTTGCCCAGCCGGCTTTATTTTTTAACAGGAAGGCATTAGAAGATATCGGATTTGTAGATGAAGATTTACATATGGTTATGGATTTTGACCTTTTGCTGAGATTATTGTCTAAATATGAACCATTACAAGTTAATGAAATACTAGCTTCTTATCGCACACATCCTGAAACGAAGACCAATACAATGGGGTCTTTAGCTTGGCATGAACGAGAAATAGTTTTTCGTCGAACAATCTCTAATAAAAAGATGCCTGCAGATGTAAATGCTTCAAAAAAAGAAATTATGGGAGTTTTTTTTAGAAGAGCTGCATATGAACATATCTGTTCATTAAGGTTTTTAAAAGGCTTCAGATCTATATTTTTATCTTTGGTTTACAATCCATTTCAAGTATTTGATTCAGGATTGTGGTTCAAATTTATCAGAAACTAGGAATCAGCTTTTAAAAAACCCACGCTCTTTGAGCTCCGATATGATACGGCTTGCGTTTTCTTCAGCTGAAAACTTTACAGTATCTAAAGTAATTTCTGGATTTATTGGTTCTTCATATGGATCATCTATACCAGTGAACCCTTTAATTTCGCCTCTTCTGGCCTTGGCATACATTCCTTTCACATCTCTTGATTCAGCAACTTCCAATGGAGTAGCCACATGTATTTCGATAAACTTATCTGAACCAACCATTTCTCTGGCTTCGTTCCTTGTTGCAATATAAGGGCTAACTGCTGCACATATTGCTATCCCACCATGACGAACTATTTCGGCAGCAACAAACCCGATACGTCGAATGTTAGTGTCTCTATCTTCTGCTGAGAATCCCAATCCTTTGCTAAGATTAGTCCTGACCACATCGCCATCTAGGACTGTGGATCGACGACCTTTCTCCAGTATCATGTTAGTCACTATATCTGCAGTAGCTGTTTTCCCAGCGCCACTTAACCCAGTAAACCAGAGACATAAGCCCTGTTGATGCATTGGAGGGAAACTTTCCTCCAATATTTGTGAGACTTCTGGTCTAGTAAACCAAGTTGGCAGTGACTTTCCAAGCGCTAGATAATCTTCCCTTACTTGTGTGCCAGAAATTGAAGCAGTTTTCATGTTTTTATCAATCTTAGAAATCTCTTCATATCGATCCTCATCAGGTAGATAAACTACCATTTGGAAAGGTACCATTTTGACGCCTAGCTCATCTTCGTGCTCCAGTACTGATTCTTGGGCATCGTAAGGGCCATAAAACGGACTGCCCTTAGAATCAACTCCTGGACCTGCATGATCTCGTCCTACTATCAAATGATTTGCACCGTAGTTGCGCCGTATGATGGCATGCCATACTGCCTCTCTGGGTCCACCCATTCGCATAGCTAAGGGGAGAAGTGACAATAAAACTTTATCTGGATCATAATAATTATCAGTTAACGCCTTATAAGTTCTTACCCTTGTGTAATGGTCAACATCTCCAGGTTTTGTCATTCCTACCACAGGGTGAATTAGTAACACTCCACCTACATCATCTGCTGCTCTTTTTGTAAGCTCTTCATGAACTCTGTGAAGCGGATTTCTGGTTTGAAATGCAACTACATTGTTATATCCAAACTTCTCCAAGCTTCTTCGAGTTTCCTGAGGAGTTAATCTAAGAGGTTGGAAATCATTGTGGCTTGGTATTTGTATAGTACGAATTTGCCCACTAAGGTTATATTTTCCCCATGTGTGCATTTCGGCCACCATGGGGTGCTTACTATCATTAGTACCGAAAACTTTCCCCGCATCAGATTTTTGATTGCATTCATAAATTTCTTCGACCGTCATTATAGCGAGCAGGTCATTTTTTGGGCTTCTTATGGCAATTTCACTATCAAGTTTTATCCCTTCGATTGAATTTACAGGCAAAGTTATTGGTATGGGGAAAAGTATGCCATTAGATAATCTTTGGGTTTCGACAACACTCTTATAATCGTCTTGACTCATAAATCGGTCTATCGGAGAGAAAGCTCCGGTAGACATCATTTCAAAGTCACACATTGAACGTTCAGATATTTGTATTGAGTTCAATTCGGGAGCAAGTTTTTTAAGTATAGATACTTGCTCTTTGTCAGACACAAGATTTATTAGTGTTTCACCATATGGGGAAATTAAGATGTTATTCGATTGTTTATTGTTCAATTTAATTATGCTTTCTAAAATTATTTTTTATTTTGACTTAGTGAAAGTGTGAATTCCACATTCTTTTGGCATTCCTTTTTCCCACCACCACCGACCTGACCGATCGTCTTCATTCTTTTCTATTGGCCTCGTGCAAGGATCACAACCAATGCTTGTATATCCTTGGTCGTACAACTTATTGTAAGGAACCTTATTATCGTTGATGTATTGCCAAATCATTTTATTATCCCAATCGGCTATTGGGTTAATTTTTAATATGTCGTTATGCTTATGATCAATTGTAACCTTAGGAGTACTAGTTCTGGTGCCTCCCTGCTGTCGAGTAAGTCCAGTTATCCACGCATCTATATCAACTAAAGCTTTACTAAGTGGTTCTAACTTCCTTTTCTCGCAGCAAAGAAGTCGTAATGAATAACTCTTATAAAACATATTTATTCCGTGTTTTGCAACAATCTTTTTTAGGTTATCGCTATCAGGATATTGAACTTCTATTTGCATATCATACTGATCTTGTACTTGATCTATTAGGTCATACGTGGCCTTGGGAAGCCTGCCGGTATCTAATGTCATAACTCTGGTGTCTGGAGAAATCTTGCTCAACATGTCAAGTATAACCATACCCGTGGCTTGGAAACTTGTGGACAGAACTAATCTTTGTCTAAAAGTAGTGGTTGCCCATAAAAGAATGTCTTCTGCGCTTTTGAATTCAAGGTCTTCAGCAATCTTAGTGGCTTCCGATTCTGAGAAGACAGTTTTGGTTGATTTATTTTTTTTTATATCAGGTTTTGTCAATTTTAATTTTTCATATAGTCTTATGATGTGAGGCTTGATCAGGTAACATTAATCATAGTTAAAAACTTCAGATAACAATGTAAGTTGTAATGTTTAATGTGTGACTAAAACCAAATATCTTTGACTTGTACTAATTTGGTATTCACGAATTATGACTTTAATCTATAGCACAGTATTAAATAGTTTATCTGGCAAAGAATTCTAAGGTCAAGGAATCTATGTTTAAGAAGTTAATTATTGGTTTTAACACGAACCAGGGTGCTATAATCCGCCAGCATGCTATTAATAATTTAAGGAATATAAATGCCTCCATTTGATGATCTTAAAATTTTATCCGGTAATGCTCACTTAGAGCTAGCGAAAGATATTTGCAAATACCTCGGCGTATCTCTGGCGAGTAGCGAGGCGTTTAAATTCTCGAACGATAACACTTTTGTCAGAATAAAAGAGAATATTCGTGGCAAAGACGTTTTTATTGTTCAACCGATATCAACTCCCGTAAATGATAATTTGATGGAGTTGTTAATTATGATAGATGCTGCCAAAAGAGCTTCTGCAGGTCGTATAACTGCAGTTATACCGCACTACGCTTATGGACGCACTGATAAAAAAGACCAGCCTCGTGTAGCAATTACTGCTAGATTAGTAGCAGACTTTCTTTCTGTTGCAGGAGCAGATCGATTATTAACAATAGATTTACATGCAGGACAGATCCAAGGATTCTTTAATATACCCGTTGATGAATTGACCGCAATACCAATGCTTGCAAGGCACTTTGAATCTTTACGCGGGGATGACTTAGTTGTTGTGGCTACCGACGTGGGTGATGCAAAAAGAGCTCGAAGCACAGCTATATTTTTAGATGCTCCAATAGCCATCATTGAAAAACAACGATTAGGTAATAATGATCAGATTGAGTCAGCAAGCCTTATTGGCTCTGTAAAAGACAAAATTGCTCTAATCGTTGACGATGAAGTGGGCACAGGCGGCACAATTATGGCTGCGGAAAATGCTTTGATAGAGCAAGGAGCTAGTCAAATTGTATGCGCGGTCACACACCCCTTACTTGCTGGCGACGCCTCTTCATTATTGAAAAATTCTAATATTGTTAAAATGGCTGTTGCAGATACTGTGCCGGTGCCTCAGGAGAGACGATGGGACGGATTGGAAGTTTTGTCCATAGCTCCTTTACTTGGGGAGGCGATTAATCGAATACATAGAGATCAATCCGTTGGCGCTATGTTTGACAATCCTGGTTTGAAATAAACTAATACATGCTTTTCTGATTGCTGGTTAGATAAATTAAACGAAAATTTTCTGTATCAGTCTCATTTCATTGGTATAATTTAGTTATTGGATAGTATTTTCCTCAATAAAGTTTAATTAATAAAGTTTAATTGCCTTGCTTAATCGCCTTACAAATCTTCTAGGTGACTCAAATGAAAGAGTCATAAAAAATCTCCATCATTATGTGGAGGAGATCAACGCATTAGAACCTCACTTTCAAGGTTTAACTGATCGAAACTTACGTGATAAAACCACAGAGTTTAGATCAAGGTTAAAAGATGGAGAGACCTTAGACGATTTACTTGTTGAAGCTTTTGCTGCTGTACGGGAAGCTTCAGTACGATCTACGGAACTGCGTCATTTTGACGTCCAGCTTTTAGGAGGTGTTGTTTTACACCAGGGCCGGATTGCTGAAATGAAAACTGGAGAAGGTAAAACTTTAGTAGCGACTCTTCCCGCTTATTTAAATGCCTTGTCAGGTAGTGGAGTACATGTAGTGACCGTTAATGATTATTTAGCGCGCCGCGACGCAAACTGGATGGGAGCTATTTATTCACAGTTAGGTCTAACTATCGGGGCTTTACAAAATCAAGATGCTTTGATGTATTCCGAAGATAAAGTCAGTGATTCTAGCGAAGACCATATGCTCCCGGCTACAAGACACGATGCTTGTAGAGCAGATATAACTTATGGCACTAACAATGAATTTGGCTTCGATTATTTGCGTGACAACATGGTCACTGACTTAAATAAAAAAGTTCAACCTAAGTTGTCTTATGTTATTGTCGATGAAGTCGATAATATATTAATTGACGAAGCGAGAACTCCTTTGATTATTAGTGGACCATCTGAAGATTCTCCGAGCGATTATAAAAGATTCGCTAAACTTAGCCCTATGTTGGAGCAGGATTTACATTACACCATAGATGAAAAACATCGATCTGCATCACTAACACCTGATGGTATTGATAAATTAGAACAGTTGTTAAAAGTAAAAAATCTTTATAGTGAAGAAAACGTTCGAACAGTAGCTTTCGTAGAGAATGCGTTGAAAGCGGAAGCGATTTTTGAAAGAGATCGTGACTATGTAGTAAAAGACGGCCAAGTATTGATCGTAGATGAGTTCACTGGTAGGTTAATGCCTGGTCGCAGATATTCAGAGGGGTTGCATCAAGCTTTGGAAGCTAAAGAAAGCCTAGAAGTGCGGCGCGAGTCTATCACTTACGCTACCGTTACGCTCCAGAACTATTTTCGGTTATATGAAAAATTGGCAGGTATGACTGGTACAGCTGCAACCGAAGCAGAAGAATTTTGGAAAATTTATAAATTAGATGTAGTTACCATTCCATCTAATACACCAAACATTCGCTTGGATCATAATGACTTAGTATATGGAACTGAGAAATCTAAGTTTAACGCTGTTGTAAATGAAATTAAAGATCGGAACTCTAAAGGTCAGCCGGTACTAGTTGGCACTGTGGATATAGCAACATCGGAATCACTGAGCGAGCTTCTTAAAAAACGCGGCATCAAACATCAAGTTTTAAATGCTAAGCATCATGAACAGGAAGCTACAATTGTCGCAGAGGCGGGGAGGTCAGCAGCTGTTACTGTAGCCACAAATATGGCTGGTAGAGGAACAGACATAATATTGGGAGGCAGCCAAATTTCTCGTAATAATGATGAATGGGGAAAGGATCATGACGCCGTGGTAAAGTTGGGGGGCTTACATGTAATTGGAACCGAGAGACATGATGCACGTCGAATTGATAACCAGCTTCGAGGTAGGGCGGCAAGGCAGGGAGACCCAGGAAGCACCCGATTTTATATCTCATTAGAAGATGATCTTTTAAAAAGATTTGCTGGAGATGTGATCAAATCGATTATGTCTTGGACTGGTATTGATGAAGACACTCCTCTTGAAAATAAGCTGATTTCAAAAACATTGGAGAATGCCCAGATTAAAGTTGAAGCATTTCATTTTGATATGAGGAAACACCTTGTAGATTATGATGATGTTATTAATACTCAAAGAGATATTATTTATAAAGAACGAGCTAAGGTGCTGTCTGGTGTAAATATTAAAGAAAACATTTTAGAGATGGTCGAAAAAGAAGTAAGTCAAACTATTGGTAATTATGTTCACGGAGTTTCCAGAGATCAGTGGGAGATTGACAGTATGGTAAAGGATATATCTTCTATAGTACCGATGGATTCTAACGTGAAAGATAGCTCTTTAATAAAAGAAATGACATCAGAAGATATTGAAGACTATTTTGCTGAATACTTGTATCAACGATATGAATCTAGAGAAGACGAAATGTCTAGTGAACTGACACGTAAGATTGAACAGCAATTGATGTTGAGATTTATAGACGTTAATTGGATTCAACACTTGACATCTATGGAGCAGATAAGGCAGGGCACAGGACTTTATGCCTTTGGGCAGCGTGACCCATTAGTAATGTACAAAAAGCAGGCTAGGGATCAATTTGAATCTTTGTTAGATCAGATTCAACATGATATATCTCACTCAATATTCCATGTAGGTTTAACCAGTCGAGATGGCCATTCAAGCAATCAAAATAGAACATCCCATAGTCCAACTAATTCAAATCCAGCACCTGGCAATTTTAACCAGAAATCAAGGCAAGATGGTCAATCATTAAGATCACCAAGTGGCAAACAAAAGATTGGCAGAAATGCTTCTTGCCCATGCGGCAGCGGTAAAAAATATAAGAAGTGTCATGCTTAAATGAATAAATTTATCATTATGTGTACAACATGATTTGTGACTGTTTCACCGTTTATGTAATAAATATTTATAATATTCTTCGAGGCAGATGCTTTGATTGATGTGATCAACAGATTGAAAGATGATATACAACTTGGAAATGATTGGGTGTATTGTCTTATGGATGCTATTGGATCTTGGTCAGTTACTGAAGAAACTTACAGAGGTAAAAATTTTAAATACTTTATAGCTGGTGAAGCTTTCGACTGGCAGCTGTTGGCTCAAAGACTGTGTGGATCAGTAAATGGTTTAATACCAGAAGATGAAAAAGAAAACATCCTTATCTTAGGAACCCTGCCAGACAGACTTAAGACTGATTCGATCGCCAGCTTAATAAAATCTCGCGCTGGCCATGCGAAATATCGAGGATTTTTAAATTACTACTACGGAGTTATTGTTGAAGAAGCTGTTCAAAGTGCAGTTGAGCAGGAGATTCATAAGCGAAATATTTCTAGAAGCGCAAAATATATAAGTAATGATAGAGATCAAGCATTCATTAAGATTTATGACCATTCTATTGAAGATCTACTAAACATGTATAAACTGACAACGAGTACAAAATATAGAAAAGGATTGTCATTAATGCAACATAGAGAATTCACCTATTGGTTGTTTCAGTTTCGTGTGAAAACTTCAGACAAAGCAAAAGTGGCTTCAGACACCAATAAAGGTCTTAATTACCTTGAAAGAATAAATAATTCAGGCGTTAAATCTCGTGTTAATTCAGTTGCCTAATTATTTCATTTAATCGGTCTTTGCGTTCTAAAATCTTACTCAGCCGATCCTCTTCTCTTTGAATCACCTCACTCGGAGCCTTTGATGTAAATTGCTTGTTACTTAGTTTTTTCTGTGTATTGACTTCATTACGAATGTGTTCTTCTAGTTCATCCAACAAACGTTTTTTTTCATTTTCAATATCTACTAGCCCTGCCAATGATATAACCACGGTACTTTGGTCTAGAACCAAGGATGCTTCATTAGGTTGAATGTCTCCATGCTTCTCGATTATTAGCGAATTTACAAATGCTAATTTTTTAATGGTTTCAGATTGCTGAGTCAATGTTTCTGTTTCTGAATTAGATTGTATTCTAGCGTTTATTTTTTCTGTTGGTTTAATTCTAAACTCAGACCGGATATTTCTTATAGCTTTTATAATTTCAATAATACCGTTCACATTCTTTTCAGCTTTTTCATTAAACAATTGATTGTCAGCTTTTGGATATGTAGCAATTATTAAAGCAGGTGTGGTTTTGGAAAAATCTTTATATATAGATTTAGGTAATGTTTTTGCCAGGGTTTGCCATATAGTCTCGGTTAAAAATGGCATAAATGGGTGTAGAAGTCTCATGGTTTTTTCTAGCAAATACGGCAATATATGTAAAGGTATCAAATCGTTATTCTGTAATCTGATTTTGGCCATCTCTATGTACCAGTCACAGAATTCATTCCATATAAAATCGTGAGTTGCAAGTTGAGCCTCACCAAATTGATAGTTCTTCATATACAAATTAACTTTGTCTATAGTTACATTTAATCTACTCAGTATCCATTGATCTTGAGGGTGTTTAGAAATTGGAGTTTCTAGCCAATTAATAGGACTGTTTGTTTCACTCATTTTGATCATTACAAACCTTGATGAGTTCCAGATTTTGTTTGCAAAATTACGTCCTGCTTCCAGTTTTTGCTCATTTAATCTGATATTTTGGCCTGGCGAATTGCCTGTAGTTAGCGCAAATCGCATTGCGTCCGCTCCATGCTGGTCAATGATATCAAGCGGGTCCAAAACGTTACCTTTGGTTTTACTCATTTTGGAACCTTGTGGGTCTAACACAAGGCCATGGAGATAAACGGTTTTAAATGGGATGTGGCCATGATTGTTGTATATGCCCATCATGATCATTCTTGACACCCAAAAGAAAAGAATGTCATATCCTGTCTCCATTACTGTTCCAGGGTAATAGCGCTGTAAGTCTTCTGAATTTTCTGGCCAACCAAGGGTTGAATGGGTCCACAGACCAGAACTAAACCAAGTATCTAAAACGTCAGGGTCTTGATGCAAGTTTAGGCTATTACACTTGGTGCAAGAGTTTGGTTGATCTGTAGTAACTATAATTTCATCACAATCGTCACAATACCATACCGGTATCTGATGTCCCCACCAAAGTTGCCTGCTAATACACCAATCCTTAATGTTCTCCATCCAATTAAAATAAACTTTTTCAAACCTTTTTGGGATTATTTCAATTGACCCTGTTTTTACAGCCTCAATTGCTGGTTGAGCTAGGTGTTTAGTTTTTACGAACCACTGCGTGCTGACAATAGGTTCTATAGTATCCCCACTTCGATCACATTTCCCAACCGAGTGTATATATGATTCGACATCAATCAGTAAACCGTCTGACTGTAACTGATTTATTATTTTCTCTCTTGCTTCCTTAAGTGTTATGCCTTGATATGTTCCAGTGTTTTCATTCATTGTTCCGTTTGGGTTCATAATGTTAATGATTTCCAAGCCATGTCGCTCTCCAATCTCAAAGTCAGTAGCATCATGTCCTGGGGTCACTTTTAGAGCACCCGTTCCAAAGTCTAGGTCAACAGACTCATCTTCAATTATAGGTAATTTTCTGCCTGTGATCGGCAAGATCACGTTTTTACCTGCCATCCCAGAATATCGACTGTCATTTGGGTTTATAGCGACAGCAGTGTCTCCTAACAATGTTTCTGGCCTTGTAGTAGCAACTACTAATTCACCTAAGCCATCTTCGAGCACATAACGTATATGATAGAGAGATCCTTGTTCTTCAGAGTATTTGACTTCTAGGTCAGATAACGCAGTTAAACAATTGGTGCACCAGTTAATTATCCTCTCACCTTTATAGATTAGACCGTCTTTATATAAATTAATAAATGTTTGTTTAACTGCCTTACTTGGACCATCTTCCAAGGTAAATTTACGTCTACTCCAATCAGCAGAAATACCGAGACGCTTATGCTGTTCATCTATACGGTTTCCATATTTTTCGACCCAATTCCAGACTTTATGGATGAATTGTTCTCTTCCTAAAGATTGTCTCGATTCGCCTTCTTTTTTTAGTTCCCTTTCTACAACTACCTGTGTTGCAATTCCAGCATGGTCTGCACCGGGCAATAGTAGTGTAGGCTGCCCTAACATCCGATGCCATCTTGCCATTAAATCTTGTAGGGCAGCAGTAAGTGCATGTCCCATATGCAAAGCTCCAGTCACATTCGGTGGAGGCATAATAATTACAAAAGGATCTTTCTTAAGTGAAGTATCGGGTTTAAAAAACCCATTATCCGTCCACATTTTATAAACATCATTCTCATAATCTGCGGGAATATAAGCTTTTGGGATACTGTTTTCGTTAATTGATGATTTCATTTATTGTGTACAAGGTAATCCTAGAGGTTAATTCTAGGCTTCGATGATATAACCTATCAATGTACTTTTCCTCATTAAAAGTTGGTTTTTTATATTTCAGCCTCATCTTGTAGGAATATTGGATATAATTTTAATCTGATATATAAACTCACAGGAGACTTATTTAATTGGACCCATATAATCAGATAGTGACGGCAGAGCAAATCGAAAAATGTTTCGATTTAAAGATATCTGCCTTTATTAAACAACATGTATACAATTTAAATTTGCGCTACCGGATACTTACTGACAATGAGAGAAAGTCGCATTTAGAATCATATCGTAAGTTTTTTAAAACGAAATTGGTGCAATCTGGCGTTAAGCGAAAAAATGCTTGGCTAGAGGGCTGGCAACAAAACCTCGATGAATCAAGGGTTGATGGTATCAATCATGCAAGTCTACTTCCATATTATTACCGCCAGGGTAAAACAGTGATGCGGTATATGGGTGAATTTATACTCCCGGAAGACGATTTTTTTGAAGCTAAATTCTTGACTATACTTCGAAAAATTATAGCTCACTATTTTTTAAGAGAACACAAGAATATATATGAATTTGGTGCTGGTCCATGCCATAACGTCCTGGCTTTGGCATACGAACTTGAGGAGAAAAACTTTTATGTAAGTGATTGGGTGGAGCCGACTATAGAAATAGCACATTCAATTGAAAAACAAAAATCCGCTCTTAATATCTCTAACCATAATTTCAGTGCCAGGCTCTTTGATTTTTTTAAACCCGATGCAAATTATAAATTGCAAAATAATAGTTTGGTATTTACTTTTGGATCGATGGAGCAAATAGGAATAGAATTTACTGCATTATTAGATTATTTTTTGAACCAAGAAACGCAACATTTTCTACATATTGAACCCTTCCTTGAACTATATGACATGACTAATGAGTTTGATGAATTAGCTTATTCATATAGTAAGAAAAGAAATTACCTTGATGGATATCTAAGCGCATTGAAAAATTTGGAACGCCAGGGTTCCATTAAAATTGAATATCAAAAACGTATTATTGGTAGTGGTTATCATGATGCGCATATGATAGTTAAGTGGAAAAAAGTAACATGAGCGAACATCTTCAGGCACGTCTATTTTGAGGTTTATTAAATGTATGACAATTTGGTAAATTTAAAAGGAAACAGGCTGATCGGGAAAAATGTGATTGTAACCGGATCTGGCTCAAGAGAAACTGGTTATGGCATAGGTCAGGCAACTGCTATTTTATTTGCTAGTCAGGGAGCCAAAGTTCTGGTGGTGGATTTAGATAAGGAAAGAGGCGAACGTACGGTTAATCAGATATTAAATAACGATGGTATAGCATCTTTCTACTTGGCCGACATAACGAATTCAGATGAATGTAAAAATGTGATCGACTGCGCGATCAATAATTATGGAAGTTTAGATGTGCTTATTAATAATGTTGGGGTTAGAGGGTTAGGGTCGGTTGTTGATTTAGATGAAAATGAATATAAAAACATACTCGATGTGAATTTAAACAGTATGGTTTCAATGTCAAGGTATGCAATACCTGCTATGCTCGAAAATGGAGCAGGTTCTATCCTTAACATGTCCTCTTTTGTGGCTATGAGATCTGGAGGTTTCGGCCCTTCCATACCATATGCACTATCAAAGGCAGGTGTAATTGCCTTAACTCAACAGATGTGCCATGATCATGGCCCTGATGGTATCAGGGTTAATTGCATTGCTCCCGGACACGTATACACTTCTATGGTTGAGGATAGGGTTGATCAAAAATTGCGAGATTTAAGGAGAAAAGCAGCTCCATTACAAACAGAAGGTACAGCATGGGATATTGCATGGGCAGCTTTATTTCTGTCATCAGACGAAGCTAGATGGGTCAGTGGGGTCACATTGCCGGTAGATGCTGGTTTGCTGACAGCATCCCCAATTTCCATGTTGGATAAATTAACGAGTTAATTTTTTTTTGTTCACCATAGTCTTTAGGCGATCAATTATTAGATGACCAAGATCATATTTAGCCATTTCTGGTAAATCTTCTTCACCATTTTTATCAATAAATACAACCTTATTCGTGTCAGCACCAAATACTGGGTATTCTTGGTTTATTTGATTGGCTACTACAAGGTCCAGGTTTTTCCTATTTAGTTTTATTTTGGCGTTCTGTACTAAGTTTTCTGTCTCTGCAGCAAATCCTACCTTAATCAATTCGCTACTGTTTATTGAAGCAATTACATCTTCAGTTTTCGTTAATTCGAGTTTTAAGTTATTAGCTCCGACCTTTTTGATTTTTTCTAAAGAGGCAACGGTTGGTTTCCAGTCTGAGATTGCGGCAGCCATAATTAGTGCGTCTGCTTTTTTAATATGGAGCTTAGTTTGGGTTGCCATTTCATCTGCTGTTTCTGCTATCACGGTATCAACGCCTATTATGTTTGGTGCTTCAGGTGAGCTTGTTATAAGTGTGACGGAAGCCCCTCTGTCTCTTGCTGCCTCTGCGATCGCAGTACCCATTTTGCCAGAGGAGCGGTTTGTTATTACTCTAATAGGATCTAAAGGTTCTTTTGTTCCTCCAGCTGTAACTACAACTTTGAGATTTATCATGTCTCCCTTTTGCCCAATGATTAACTTAGCCCACTGTAAAATCTCATCAGTGTCGGCCATTCTTCCAATACCTTTTTGTCCTGATGCAAGGTGACCTTCATATGGACCAATTACATAAGTTCCCCTATCTTTTAATATATTTATGTTGGTTTGGGTGGCAGTGTTGGAGTACATATTTCCATCCATAGCTGGAACAACAATCACTGGCGCCTCAGTAGCCAAATATGTTGTGGTTACTGTGTTGTCAGAAATCCCATATGCCATTTTTGCCAAGGTGTTCGCTGTTGCTGGAGCGATGATCAATAATTTTATGGTTTTCGCTACTGACACATGATCCATTCCTATATCTGAACATGGATTATATAGATCTACACCGACAGAGTTGTGGGTAATAGCAGTAAAAGCCAGAGGAGTAACTATTTTTGTAGCACCACCGGTCATTAATGTATGTACTGAGGCACCTTGCTGCACTAGCTTACTTGCTAGGTCTAATGCTTTATAAGATGCAATACTTCCGGTTACACCGAGTCCGATGGAACAGTTTTTTAGAGGGTTTTTCATTTTTTGGTCCCTTCCTTTTTTACTAGGTAAAGGCCTATTATTTTTATAACAGATTTTTATAGATTAAACAAAATTTTACTATTGATTAAGTTCGTGTGTAATTCGAAGTCCAGTTAGAGTTAAATTAAGATCAATGATATCAAACACACTGTTTTCTATATCAAATAGGTTTGCATGTCCCCCAGTGGCTATCACCTTACTCTCCTTACCTAATTCATCTTTAAATCTGGATACCATACCCTTCACCATATCGTAATAACCTAGAACTAATCCTGATTGAAGGGAGTGGATGGTGTTTTTCCCTATAGCCTCTGTTGGGTGGTCTAGCTCAACTCGACGAAGTTGGGAGGTAGCTCTATATAGCGATTCGGCCGACACATCAAGTCCTGGGGCTATTGCTCCGCCTAGGTAATCGCCTTTTTCGGAAATCGCATCAAAAACAGTCGCAGTCCCAAAATCCACTACTATGCAAGGTCCTCCATACGTTTTAAATGCAGCCACCGCATCCACTATTCTGTCTGAACCAACATCTTTTGGAGTGTCATACAGAACGCGTACACCAGTTTTAACTCCAGCCCCAACTATTAACGGCGTCTGGCCAAGGTATTTTTCACAGAGTTCAACAAACGTGGCGGTCATTTGGGGTACCACACTACACATTGACACCCCAGTTATTTGATTAGTATTAACGCCTTTGGCTGGTAAAAGATTGCTGAGTATTAACCCGTACTCATCTGCCATTCGGTAGGGATCAGATGCAATTCTTCCACTGGCAATTAGTTTAGTTCCCTTAAAAACACCGAGGGTAATATTTGTATTTCCTACATCTATAGTCAGTAACATGATTTAATTATTATAAGACTCATCTTCACTTTTGTTTAATTTACTGCAATATCATTTTATATGGTGAATTACTTAAACCTAAATACTATAACAATGAGCTTAGTATAGTTATTTGAGTTAGTTTTATGACAAAATAAGATATACCAATTAACGTTTACAGTAGAAATTACATATCTAAACTTATTAGGAGATAGCATAAATGACAGTTATAGACCGGATTGATGGTCAAAATAAGGCATTAACTCCATATCAGGTTAAAAGATATAGTAGGCATATAATAATGCCTCAGGTTGGGTCTTCAGGACAACGAAAATTGCTTGAAGCTAAAGTGTTAATTGTAGGAGCTGGGGGTCTTGGGTCACCAGTGGCACTATATTTGACTCTTGCAGGCGTAGGAACAATAGGAATTGTTGATTTTGATGATGTGGACGTTAGTAATCTTCAGAGACAAATTCTACATACGGACTCAGATATTGGTAGACCAAAAGTTCAGTCAGCTAAAGACACATTAGAAGCCTACAATAAAGACGTTAATGTAATACTTCATGAGGTTCCTCTAATGTCGGACAATGCTATGGAAATCATGTCTCAATATGACGTCATTATTAATGGGGTTGATAACTTTGCCACTCGATACTTAGTAAACGATGCAGCGTATCTTTCTGGTAAACCATTAGTTGATGGAAGCATTCTCCTTTTTGACGGCCAAGCTACTGTATTTATTCCAGGTAAAGGTTGCTATAGATGCCTTTTCCCTGAACCACCACCTCCAGGTGAAGTTCCTAGTTGTGCAGAGGCAGGAGTGCTTGGCGTCTTGCCAGGTATGGTCGGAACTATACAAGCAACAGAAGCGATCAAAATAATAATAGGTATAGGGCAATCTTTGTCTGGAAAACTTTTATTGATTGACGCTATGGATATGGACTTCAGGACAGTAAAAATTCGTCGAGATCCCAATTGCCCATTATGTGGTGATAATCCTACAGTTACTGAGTTAATTGATTATGACATTTTTTGTGGTACGGCCCCGGTACAGTAAGCCATTACCTTGAATCTTTAAACTACTGAATTACTGCGAGTGTTGCAATTGCCTGTTCAGGATTTTCTTTGATAGTAGTTCCTGGACCTGGTTCTAAACTGACAAACACAACAGAATATCGACCAAACTTCTTAACATAAGGAGTAGATGGGTCTCCGGTCAATATCATGTCTGATTCTCCTAGAGGCCCGCTTGGTACTCGCAGATTTATTCGTATCACCGCTTGACCCTGATCGCCACAATCTGAGCACCTTGTATCTTCTATAATATACATAAATTCTACTGCAATCCCTCTTTGAAGACTGTCTGGAGCAACTATTTCTTTGCCTTGCGTAAGCCTTACTGGTACTGCTAGTTGTACATTGGTTGTACCAACACCTGGCACCTGATCCACTGGTTCGGACAGGTTCAATGAAGCCGTAGTGACAGCAGGTGTGGCGGTCGCAATCACAGCTTCACTTTCTTTTGAATTTAGTGCTTCATTGCCAGCTGCATAACCTTCGTACTCATTAAAGCCATATAAATCACTGTCATATGAAATATCAGGTAATTTAATAATTTCTCCACTAAAATTAAGAGTTTCAGTTGAGGCTAATATGCCGTCTTTACTGATTCCGCCAATAACAATAGCAGTCCCATCATCCAAAACGATCGAATTGTGTCGATAGCGTCCCGTGGATAGCTGACTGATTGTTGACCAACTGTTTACCCTTGAACTGTAAAGTTCAACCTGTGTTAGTTGCCCAATACCCCCAGTGATTAAGATACTCCCATCGGGAAGTCTGATGGCGCTGTGTTCTGCTCTTGGATACTCTGTATCCCCTGAACTTGACCATTTTTTATTTCTAGGGTCGTATATTTCGGTTGAAGTCTTTTTGCCGCGACCTCCAACTATTAAGACTCTTCCATCAAGCAGCTTAGTTGCAGTATGCATAGCTCTACCAACTGACATCGGTTCTAATAATATCCAAATATCTCGCCTTATATCATAGAGCTCAACAGTTTTTGAATAAGGCCCATCTTCCTTTCCTCCTCCAACAACTAATATATTGCCATCATTTAATAGTGTGGCTGTATGATTTACTCGCTCTTCATGCATAGGAGCTATTTCTATCCATTGTTCAGTTTCAGGATCGTATATTTCGCACTCTTTAATATAAGATATTAAAACACCTTTTTTATCGATGCTTTTACCGCCTGTAACCATAAACCTACCATCAGGTAGTAAAACATAACCCATAGAATCTCGCGCGGTGTTCATTGGTGTAGTGTGCTGCCATTCCTCTGTGTTAGGGTTCCATATTTCGACAGAGTTTAATGGCACTTTAGCAGCACCTGTACCACCTGCTGTAATCACGGTTTGATCATTTAACTGGGCTACGCCTGGAGACTTTCTTTTCTCATTCATTTTCCCGGTTAGCTTCCAAGTCATTGTAGCTATATCAAGAAGCTCTGTGGAGTCTTCAAAGTTTCCCATCTCGACGTTTCGTAGCCCGATTGCTTTACCCCCGATTGCCATAATTCGGCCATCATTAAGCGTGATGACAGAGAATCGTTCTCTATGTGCTCCTAAATCAGATCCGATAATAAATTGAGTATTAGATTCTCGGTTTGGCTCATTGGATTCATTAATAACGTTGTTGGTTTCAGATATTGATTCTGCCTTGCTATCAATGACTTGTTCAGAACATGATGCTCCAATAATCGTTGATACAACAATAGAGGTTAGCAATGCTGTCATTTGGAATTTACTGTTCTTTAGTAACAGTCGCACCATTTTTGAATACCTCTTCTATATTCCATAGGTTTGATATATCTTCGACAGGATTTCCATTTACTATGATTATGTCAGCAGATTTGTTTTTCTCTATGGATCCTGTTTGATCGTCAATTGCACAAGATTCAGCTGATTGTATTGTGGCTGAGCGAATTACATCAATTTCAGCCATGCCAATTGACTTCATAGCTTCAAGTTCATGAGGAAATTCTCCCATTTTGTAATTCAGCCATGCTGAATCTGATCCTGCGACTAGAGTAACTCCTTCATCCTTCATTCTTGACACAAGTTCGGCATGGTTTTCATATACATCCCTAAGACTTTTATAGTCTACTTCCTCTTGCTCACTTAAGCCCTTAGTTTTTTTCAGGTTCTCCAGGTGCCATACCTGATGTCTTATAGCATGGAGTGTAGGATTAACATATATGCCTTGATCCACTATTCTCTTTGTTAATTCTTTGTTGTACTTAAATGTTCCATCTCTCTCAATGTGCATACAGTGAACTATCGTATCGACTTTTGCATCTAAAGCATTTTCTATTCCTTCGGATGATGCGCAATGAGCGACTACATGTTTGTCAAATTTATGAGTCTCATCCGTTATAGCAGTAAGCTCCTCTTTAGTGAAAGATGCATGATGCCTAAACGACGTTCTTGTGCTTCCACCGGTAGCCGTAACTTTTATAAAATCAGCACCATCCTTCATGAGTTGTCGAACAGCTGCACGACAATCAGTTGCGCCGGTCGCAGGAGATCCAAAATAGCTTAAATGGCCTCCTATTATAGCTATTGGCCTTCCTGCTAGAATCAATCTAGGTGTTTCCGTAATTCCCATTTCAGCAGATTTTCGTAACATAAACGTGGTTTGATTTTTTGCGCCACAGTCACGGATAGTTGTAACCCCTGATTGTAAATGCAGCTTTGCGTTTTTGGCAGCTTGCAAAGTTAAAATCTCATCTGGAAGTAAATTCAAGTCATCCCCAGCTCTACCATCACCTAAGCTTATTAAATGCACATGGCAATCAATTAGTCCAGGCATTATAGTTTTGTTCGGATATTCAAGAGTTTTGAGGTTAGCTGTGGTTGGAATCTTTAAGGAAGCTGCGGGGCCCGCCGATACTATTTTTGTTTCTTTCAATAGAACGGCTGCATCGTTTATTACTTTAGAGTTTTTTACATCAATAAGCCTCGAGGCTTTTATAAGGGTATATTCTTGATTCAATTCAGCGTACTCCAGTTATTTTTTATTTGAGCAATTGAGTACTTGTTGTTTGATGTAGTGATTAACCGGGCATCTAACTTCAATGAAATCAGTACATAGCTAAACATTTCGTGGAAGTACCCATCCAGGTTTCAAAGTTTATTTATCATCACTCGGGTTCGATTCTGTGATTTCTGATGATTCTTCATTAGTTATGGGAGAACCACAATAAGCACAAAATCGGGCATCTGATTGAACTTCACTATCACAATTAGCACAGGAAATCGTGTCGGATATATCCGTAAATACTGGTTCTATTGTGTCAGGGTTGTCAAAGGTGCCAGTGATAGGGTTAGATCTGGAATCTTCTTTGTAATCACCACGTTGGCGTGCAGCAATTATTGCTAGTTCCTCCATTTCTTGTGCTTCGTTGTAATCAGAATACCTGTCGCGCAATTTAGTTAGTTTTTGGGTCATATCCGCCGCAACGGGAATATGAGAAAAGCGGATATAGTTGGTCTCGCCTTTTAATCGTATTGACACCGTTGTGTAACCCAAGAATTTTCCAAACATACCAGGGACATCTGTAATTCTTTGAAATTGTGATGCAGGTAATTCTACTGTTTGGGTTTGACCTAAGCCCCCTTTATGATATGTAACGGAACTCTCATTGATTACATATAAGGTTTTTCTCCATGAGATGTATCTGGGTGCTGTAACAGCTACCCCAAGTACCACAGCAAAAATTGTCATGTTCGTACTTCCGGATGGTCCAAACTGAAACCATATTGCCAGTACGATCCAAGGGGCGCCACCCCAGATCCAGGCCCAAGGAGATTGTTTTATCTCATTAGATTCAGATCCGGTAAATTTATATTCATTGCTCATATTTTGCTTTGTCTGCCTTGTTTATATTTTTGTAAGATTGTAAAACAATAAAGTTGTTTATGGTAAGTATTTATACGTACCTCATTAATTTTATACTAAGATGATTTTCAGGTTACTTACTGAACCTAAAACGGATAATGGGCTTTAATTTACCATAATAAGTTAAAAGAATTGTTATAATTATCAGGTAGAGCGATTGATTTTATTGATTATTTTTAACCTCTTTTGCAGTCAAGGTGAAATGCCACGCGTTTATACAAGGTCCGGCGATGATGGAGATACAGGTTTACTTTATGGTGGACGTATATCTAAATCTGATCTATTAACTGAAACTTATGGAACGGTTGATGAACTGGTTTCCACGATGGGCTTCGCTCGATCTATATCACAATCAGATAAAGTCAAGGAAACATTGATGAAGTTACAGAAGCAACTGTTCCAAATCGCTTCTGAATTAGCAACTTTGCCTGAAAACTATAGTCATTTAGAAAAAAACCTAGGATTGATTAGTGGAGATTGGGTGGAAGCCTTGGAACAAATTATTGATACATTTAAGGCAGAAGTAGAATTGCCCTCCGCGTTTATAGTGCCTGGAGCTTCTCGGGCATCTGCAGTAATCGACATTTCCCGTTCAATTTGCCGTAGAGCAGAGCGACTTGTTGTAGAATTGAAAAATCAAAACCGCTTACCCAACCTTGAAGTTTTGCGTTATATGAATAGATTGTCAGATCTTTTATTTGTGATTGCTAGATATGAGGACAAAGAATTACCGTTTGAATTGACGACGGGAGGTTAGTGGCAGCTTTGTCTCGTAAAAATATTAAATTAGGCATAATAGATTACGCAGCAAGTAATCTTAGAAGCGTGGAAAAAGCATTTACTCACTTAGGGGCTGACGTCATCGTTTCTTCTAAATCCGAAGAGTTAGATAAGGTAGATGCATTGATTTTTCCTGGCCAAGGTTCAAATGATTCAGCAATGCAGGCATTAGATAAAGCTTCATTGGTTCAGCCGATCGTAGATTTTGTCAAGAACGACCGCCCTTTTCTTGGGATATGCATGGGACTTCAACTTTTAATGCAGAGCTCAGAAGAAGGAATTGAGCCATGCTTTGGCTTATTTGATGGTAGTGTCAAGAAATTTTCTGGCAAAATGAAGGTTCCTCATATGGGGTGGAATCAAGTTTTGCCCACCAGGAAACACCAGGTATTTAATAATTTACCTATCGAACCTTACTTTTATTTTGTACATAGTTATTATGCTGATCCGTTAGATAAAAACTTAGTTTTGGCCACAACTGATTATGGCAACAAGTTTGCAAGCGCGATCTCATATGGGAATTTGGTAGCTGTCCAGTTTCATCCTGAAAAAAGCGGCTCTATAGGTTTAGAGTTTTATAGAAACTTCTTACAATTTGTAAAGGTGAATGTCTAGTGGAAATTATACCTGCTATCGATATCATTAATGGAAGTTGTGTGAGGTTGTTAAAAGGTGATTATAAAAAAAAGACTACATACTCAGATGACCCAGTGCAAGTCGGTTTAGATTGGGCTTCAAAAGGTGTAAACAGAATACATATAGTAGATCTTGAAGGTGCAAGGCTGGGAAGAAGAATCGAAGTTGAATCTGTGCAAAACATCATAGCGAATATTTCTGTTCCAATTCAATTAGGAGGTGGTATAAGAAGTATTGATAGTGTCACGCAAGCAATTGAACAAGGAGTCGATAGGGTCATGATTGGTACTGCTGCTACTAACAAGGACCTCATAAAAAAATTGTGTCACAATATTGACACTGAAAGGTTTTTAGTAAGCGTTGATGTTAGAGATGGGGAAGTTGTTGTTGATGGGTGGACTAAATCAAGCGGTATGAGTAGTTTAGATTTAATTGCTGAACTTGAATCTATAGGGGTTAAACGCATTATGTACACGGATACAAATAGGGATGGAACGTTAACGGAACCAAATTATCATGCGATAGAAACCCTAGTGTCTTTATATGAATTAAAAATTATAGCTGCTGGTGGAATTTCTAAAGTAGATCAATTAATTCGTTTGTCCGACTATGGTATTGAAGCAGCGGTTATAGGCCGTGCCCTGTATACTGGAGATGTCGACTTATCCGATGCTTTAAAAGCTATGGAATTAAAATAACTGGTAGGTATAATTGTGCCACGAAAATACAATGTAAAACAAAAAGAATATTTATTGTCCCCAGAAAGAGTCAAAACTTTAGATACACATCGCGTAATGTCATTTTTACCGTTAATGGTTTATCAAGAAGTTGCAGATATTGGGAGTGGGCCAGGATATTTTTCGATTCCTTTGGCTAAATTTTTATTTGATGGACAAGTTTTAGCACTAGATATTTATAAACAAATGTTGCAAGTAGTAGATGAAGCAGCAAATAAGTTGAACCTGAGTAACATTACCACGATACAATCTACTGAAGCCAAAGTTGCATTGAATAAAGATTCTGTTGATGGCGCACTTTTATCCTTACTGCTGAGCGATACCGGCAAACCTGAAAAAGTATTAAAAGATACGAAAGCTGCCGTAAGGAATGGAGGTTGGATGGCAATCATTGAGTGGAAAAATCATGGATTGGATGGTGGACCAAAACAAACAGATTTTACTGATGAAGGTCAATTCAAGTCCATGGCCCTGAAGACTGGGTTTAAGTTTACTGGGCGGTATCATGTAAGTGAATTCCATTATATGTTAGTTTTTTCGAGTTGAACAAAAGTTTTCTAGAAGAAAACTGCTTTGGATTCCGTAAATGTTAACTAAGAGAATAATTCCATGTTTAGATGTAGATCAAGGTAAAGTTGTAAAGGGAGTCAACTTTGTAAATCTGAAAGATGCTGGTGACCCAGTCGAGTTGGCTTTTTTCTATAACCAAGAAGGCGCTGATGAATTAGTGTTCTTAGATATTACCGCAAGCTCTGATGAGAGAAACACAATGATTAATGTGGTTGAAAGTGTTTCTCAACAAGTATTTATTCCATTAACAGTTGGTGGAGGCATTAGATCTGTAAGTGACGTTCGAGTCATGCTTGAATCTGGTGCCGATAAAGTATCTCTTAATACGGCAGCTGTGTCTGACCCCAATTTAATAAAAAAATCCGCTGACCATTTCGGAAATCAATGTATTGTTGTGGCTGTTGATGCCCGACGTATTGACAGAGAGAAACATGTTAATTCACAAAACGACTCGAGTTCCCTTATCAATCCTGATCTAGCAATTGAAAAATCTACTGAGTGGGAAGTTTTCATTTATGGGGGGCGAAAGAGAACCGGCATAGATGCGCTTAAATGGATACAATTTGTAACTGAGCTAGGGGCTGGAGAATTACTCGTAACTTCAATGGATTCAGATGGTATGCAGAGTGGATATGACATTCAGTTGTTATCTGAAATATCTAAACTGGTTTCGGTGCCAGTGATTGCTAGCGGTGGAGCAGGAACGCTTGATCATCTTTGTGAGGCAATTGTCGATGGCAAGGCTGATGCTGTCCTTGCGGCAAGCATATTTCATTTCGGAACCTACAGCATTAGACAAGCAAAACAACATATGAATAGTAGAGGGATACCAATAAGGCTTTAACAGATTTTTAAAATCTTCCTGCTGAGTAATTAAGGATTAATATCATGATAAAACTGAATCAAAATGGAATGATGCCGGCGATATTACAAGATCATAAAACAGGAGATGTTTTAATGCTGGGATGGATGACTCCAGAATCTCTTGAACGAACACTCGAGTCTCGTGAAGTGTGGTTTTATAGTAGGAGTCGCAATGAGCTATGGAAAAAAGGAGAAACATCGGGCAACTCTATCAAGGTAATTAGCATTGTCACTGATTGTGACGCAGATGTTTTATTGATTAGGGGAGAACCCAGTGGCCCTGTATGTCATAAAGGAGAGCAAAGTTGCTTCCACTCTGAATCTATTAGCAATGTGCCTGAAATAGAAAGAGAGCATATAGGTCCAGGCATCTTACAAGAGCTGTATTCAGTGATTCAGTCTAGAAAAGAATCAAAGAGTGTTAATAGTTATACAGTTGATTTATTTAATCAAGGCGTAGAGCGGATTGGTCAAAAAGTTGTTGAAGAAGCAGGCGAAACTGCAATAGCTGCTGCTGTTGGGAAGTATGACAGATTGCCAGAAGAGGTTTCTGACCTTTTGTATCACACGTTAGTTTTGATAGCCGCTTCAGGAATCAACTTGAATTCTGTCTGGGATACGCTCGCATCTCGTCGTGGCTAATAGCTTCTTGCATAGCGACTATAGCTACTTCTATTTGATCTGCGTCAGGCTCTCTTGTAGTAAGACGTTGAAGTAATAAACCCGGTACAGCAATTACTTTTAGTAATGGGTTGGTTGAATGAATTCCACTTAGTCTAATAACTTCATAACTTGCTGCTGCTATAACAGGTATTAGAACAATTCGTGATGTTATAAGCCACCATAATGGATCCCTGGGGATAAAAGTGAACACTATTATTGCTACCAACATGACTACTAATAGAAATGCAGTTCCACAACGAGGATGTGCGGTGGGGTATTTGGATACTGAGGCTGTAGTTAGTTTTTCGCCATGCTCATAAGCGTGAACAGCCATGTGTTCAGCGCCATGATACATGAATACTCTACGTATTTCTTCAGCTCGACCAATTACTAATACATACAATAGGAAAAGGACTAGTCGGATTACACCCTCTACTATATTGGCCAATATAGCGGAGTCAACTAGGCTTTCAAAACCTTTGCTGGCAAAAAGAGGTAGTAAGAAGAAAAATCCGATCGCGAAAGCTAGTGAAAGAATCATCATCACAGCTATCGACCCTTTGCCAAACTCTTCATCTTCACCAGCAGCAATATTTGCAGAGTATGTTAGGGCGCGCATTCCGATTGCAAGCGTTTCAGCCATCACTGCAATACCTCTTATAAATGGTATTTTTCTAATGAAACTATTAAACCAAGAATTTATAGGAACAGTGTGAGTGGATATTGTCCCTTTAGGGTTTCTAACTGCGACCGAGACTATATGCATGCCCCGGATCATAACTCCCTCTATTACTGCTTGGCCGCCATAAATTATTTTTTGATCCATAATGTTGTTGGGCTAGTGGAGATAGGGTTTAGGCACTTTGTAATAGAGACTAAAGTTCGCCAAAAATCTAACTAAGGCTGTATCTTCGCTTCATGCGTTCGACACGGCCTTCAGTGTCAACAATACGCTGCTCACCAGTATAAAACGGGTGACATTTATTGCATAACTCCACTTTTAGTTCAGATTTTGTTGACCCTGTAGTAAACACTTCACCACATGAGCAGACTACTTTTGCATTACTATAATACTCAGGGTGTATTCCTTGTTTCATAATTGGTCACTCATAATTTTGTTTCATTGATATTTTTTAGATTGTATATCTATCGCTTAGGCGTAAACACTCACGCGTTTTCTATCTTTAGTTGCATGTTCAAATTTAATGCTACCATCGATTAGTGCGTATAGTGTGTGGTCTCTTCCAAGACCAACATTGGTGCCAGGTCTAATTTTAGTTCCGCGCTGACGAACAATTATGGAGCCTGCTGTAGCAAACTGATTGTCGTATAGTTTAATGCCTAGTCTTTTACCTGCGCTATCTCGTCCGTTACGGGTACTGCCCCCGCCTTTTTTATGTGCCATAGTAGCACTCCTAATTCATTTACTTATTAATATTATTTTATGAAATTTCAGTTATTTTTAAATCAGTATAAGGTTGCCGATGACCGTTTTTCCTGCGGTACCTGGTTTTAGCCTTATATTTGAAAATTATTACTTTTTTATCTCTTCCGCTCTCGACAATCGTGGCGGTTACTTTACTGTTGTCGATTACTGGTTCACCAAATGTAGCTATTCCATTCATAAACTTCATCAAAACTTCATCTAAGACGACTAGATCACCTTCGTCTCCAGGTAAAGTTTCCACTCTAATTAAGTCACCAGGACTTACTCTATATTGCTTACCGCCGGTTTTTACTATGGCATAGTCAGACAACGTGATTGCTCCAGAAAATGTAAAATTGATTCTTCATCTTTAGTGTTTACCTAAATCTATTCAAACCTTAATTTTAGAATTCTGGATAGCACTCGGTCAAGCTAAACCAAGACTAAATCTTAGCTAATCGACAAATATAAATCTGATTCATTAGATATATGTAGTTAATTTATGCTAGGTCAAATACTTTTTTGGGAAACCATCGACCCATCAAGTCTTCGTACTTAAGTAGCGCAATGAACTTTCCCTCTGGTGAGTAGGCTCTAATTAACTCATTATTAACAACCACTGGGAAGTTGAGTTCCGTTGAGAGCGATTGTCCAGTCCGAACCAATTTCACAGCATTTTTATCGATTACTACTTTTTTTAAATGTTTTAAAATCGAGTCAGGGGAGCGAACAATTTTCTTATAATCACCATTGTTTAATATATTGCAAGCATCCTCCAGGGGATAGCAGTCTTTTATAGAGAATGGACCGGTTCGAGTTCGTCTTAGATCTTTTAAGTGTCCTCCTACGCCTAAAATCTGACCTATATCATGTGCTAGAGACCTCATGTAAAAGCCCTTGCCACATTTAACGAAGACAGTAGCAAACGGCTCTTCATATGATTCTAATTTTATTTCGAAAACGTCGACAAAACGTGGTTCTACAATTACGTCTTCGCCTAGTCGAGCCATTTCATACAGTCGCCTACCATTTCTTTTGAGAGCGCTATATATTGGAGGAGTTTGTTTGATCCGTCCTGAGAAATTATCTAAAGCCAACTGAACATCTTTATAAGTAATGGATTTTGTGGATTTAATTAATGTGATCTCACCAAAACTATCGTATGTGTTTGTTTCGACTCCAAGCTCAACCAATCCTGAGTACTCTTTCTGTGAGTCCATCAAAAATTCAGTTAATCGAGTAGCTTGTCCAATATGTATTGGAAGTACTCCTGTCGCAAAAGGATCTAATGTGCCAGCGTGACCGACTTTTTTTTGAGAAACAGCTTTTTTGATCTGACGTACAACTTCCATTGAAGTGAGACCATGAGGCTTATCTATAGGCAGAACGCCATTTACATGTGTTTGATTAAGTTCGATTTTTCTCGTAATCATTCCCTGTCACGATTTGATTAATTTTCTGTGTCAATAAAGAGCCATCTGAAATTGAATTATCGATACGAAACTTTAATGTAGGGGTGGATCTAATCTTTAAGTTTTTTGAAATACTTTTTGAAATGAAGCCTGAAGCATTATTTAATACCTTTATCGTGGTTCTTTTCGAGTCTGTGTCACCATAAATACTTATGTACACCTTTGCAGACCTAAGGTCCTTAGTAGTATCAACGTCAATGACACTAACGATCGAAGCTACCTTGGGATCTTTAAGTACCGTTGAAATTACAGAACTTATTTCTTGACGAAGAGCGGAATTCACTCTGTCCATGCGCCATGTCATATGATTAGGCCTGATTCGATATTATTATGTAGGCACTTGTTCGGAACGATGTGCTTCTAATATATCGCCTTCTTCAAATTCATTAAAGCCATTAATTAAGACACCACCCTCATTTCCATTACTTACTTCTCTGGCATCATTTTTAAAATGTTTGAGACTGATAATAGCTCCTTCATGTAGTAGCTCGCCATTGCGTATTACATGAAGGGTAGCTTCGCGAGTAATTTTCCCTTTGTTGACATAAAAACCAGCGATGGTGCCTTTTGAACCAATGTCAAATGTTTCTCTTACCGCAGCTTCCCCTTCAACCACATCTTTGAAAACCGGTTCAAGTAAACCGTGTAGAGCTTTAGCTATGTCATCAGTTAAATCATAGATTATTTTGTATGTTCTTATTTCTACTCCCTCTTGAGTGGCAAGAACTGAGGCTCCTGGTTGTAATTCAGAGTTGAATCCAATTATCACCGAGTCTGAGGCTGAGGCTAGCATAACGTCATTTTCAGTGATGCCGCCCGCAGATGCTCGTACAATTTTTATTTTTGATTGTTCGCTACTTAAGCTGTTTAGCATACTTAAAACAGCATCTACACTACCTTGAACATCAGTTTTTATGATCAGGTTTATATATTTCGCCAATCCTGATTCTATGCGTGTGTATGCATCTTCTAGTTTAGAGGTATGATTCGCTACGGTTTGTTGGTATTCCAGTGTTATTTGTTTTGCAGTTTTTTCGTCAGGAGATACATTGAAAATGTCTCCCGCTTCGGGTAATCCTGATATACCGAGTATTTCGACTGGAGTCGAAGGTCCTGCGTGATCAATTTTAGTTCCTTGATCATTTAGCAGCGCTTTAACTCTACCCCGTAAATCACGAATAGTTATGTAATCACCTACTTTTAGCGTCCCTGTTTGTACGAGGGCAGTAGCGACTGGGCCTCGTCGTTTATCTACGCTAGCTTCGACTACAACTCCTGTTGCCAATTTATCAGGGTTTCCCTTTAATTCAGCCATCTCTGCTAACAACTGAAGATTCTCAAGTAAGGCAGGGATCCCATCTTTTTTAGTGGCTGAGACAGGTACACAGATAATGTCTCCTCCCCAATCCTCTACAAGTAAATCTCTTTCCGAAAGTTGTCTTTTTATTTTTTCAGGATCTGCTTCTGGTTTATCCATCTTATTTATGCAAACTAGCATTGGCACACCTGCAGCAGTTATGTGGTCAATGGCCTCATGAGTTTGAGGCATGAGTCCATCGTCAGCAGCAACTACTAAAACAGCTATGTCAGTAACTTGTGCTCCGCGAACCCTCATTGCTGTAAAAGCTTCATGCCCAGGAGTATCAATGAATGTGATTAGTTTGTCATTATGGACAACTTGGTATGCTCCAATATGTTGGGTAATTCCCCCGGCTTCTGCGTCTACAACTTTTGTGTTTCTAATTGCATCTAGTATCGTGGTTTTACCATGATCAACGTGTCCTAATATAGTGATTACTGGAGGTCTAATTATTAAATCTTTTGAATCAGGGGAGTCATTTGAAGGTACGATTGATGTGGCATCAAGTTTAATTTCTTCAGGCTCATACACATCGAATCCGAAAGATTCTGCCACTTCAGCAGCCAGCTCAAAATCCAATACGTCGTTTATGGTATACATGTGCCCTAAGCGCATAAGTTGCTTTATTACATCTATAGGGCCTATTTGCATTATGCCTGCAAGGTTTCCAACTATAATTGCGTTAGGAATTTCTAACGCTGGTGGCTCTGCCCCAGAGGCTGCTTGATTAACGGAAATATTTTCGTTGGACTTAGTGCTGTCTGTAGTTTCTTGAACTGTTTTTTTTACCATATTTGGGGGCTTTATTCGTTAATCAACGTCCTTAATTGCTCCGTGATAGAAGCAGTACTTTGTTTCGTTACTATTGTTTTTAGACTGAAGGATAATTTACTAACTTCAAGTTGTGCCAGCCTACAACTCTTAGATATACAGATATATACTCCCCTGCCATCAAGTCGAGTTTTTAAATCCAACTTAACTTCGCTACCTACAGCGGCTAATCTAATCATACTTTGTTTCGGTTTTTTGCCTCTACAAATTATGCAAGTTCGCTTTGGAAGCCTTTTGACGCTAACCACTATCGCGCTACCTTTATTAAGTTTTGTTTTTTGATTTTATTTTCTACGAGTAGTTCTGCCTGTGTTAGGCCTACGCTTCCTTGTTCCTTTTCTTTTTGAAGGACCATTCTTATGAAGCTCTGCAATATCTTCTGCAAACCTTATTTGACCTGGATCTACAGGCGCTGGAGGCTTTCTTATATTCCATACTTCCTCTGATAACTCAGCAGCCGATTTTACAGGTTCAAGCTGTTCATTCGTTACTTCCTGAGCCTTAGGTTCATTATCTAAATCAGCAACGGCCTCAAGAACCTCTTGTTTCTCAGCAGAATCTCCTGTAATTGTTTTCGCATCACTTGTGACTGGAGCATCAACGGACTTAAGTGCATCGCTAGTTTTTTGGTCCTGAGTTTTTTCTTTGCTCTCTGGTTCATCGACAGTCACTTCTGCTACAGGTTCTGTTACTTTTTGAATGACTACTGGTTTTTTGGATACTGCATCATCGACTTTAACTGGTTTAACTTTAACTGGTTTAACAGGTTCTAGTTTAGCAATTTCAGTATCGCTTTTAATATCTACTTTCCAACCAGTTAATTTAGCAGCCAGTCTTGCATTTTGACCCTCTTTGCCTATTGCTAATGACAGGGTATTTTCTGGCACCACTGCAGTTGCAGTTAGGTTGGCCTGGAGAAGATCTACTCTCAACACCTGTGATGGACTAAGAGCTTGGGAGATAAACACGATTGGATTTTCGTCCCATTGAACAACGTCAATTTTTTCGCCATGCAATTCATTAACAATATTCTGTATTCTTATGCCCCTTAGCCCCACACAAGATCCTACAGGATCTACCCCTTCTTGGATTGCATGAACGGCTACTTTACTGCGAGCCCCTGCTTCTCGAGCGATGGCTTTGATTTCAACAGATCCGTTGTATATTTCTGGAACTTCTATTTCAAATAAACCTCTAAGTAAACCATCATCAGCTCTGGAGATTATTAACTCTGGACCTTTAACTGATCTTTCCAAAGATTTCAAAAGAACCTTAATTTTTTGTCCGACACGGTATCGTTCAGTTTGCATTTGTTCAGATAACGGTAGAATTGCTTCAGCCCTGCCCAGTTCACAGATTACGTGCTTAGACTCAATTCGTTGCACGCTAACAGTATAAACTTGGCCCTCTTTATCAGCATATTCCTCGTATACTAGCTCTCGTTCAGCTTCCCTCAATCGCTGTAGAACTACTTGCTTAGCAGTTTGAGCTGCAATTCTACCTGCACTAGCTGGTAGCTCCTCATAAGCTACATTGTCTCCAACTTGTACATCTTCTTTATATTTTTTCGCATCAGTTAGATTGATTTCAAGTAGATCATTTTCGACTTCATCAACTACTTTTTTAAGCAGATATACGCTGACCTCTCCAGTTCCAGGATCTAGTTTGACTGAGATTTCCTGTCCTGTTGATACACTATCTTTACGGAACGCAGATACTAAGGCAGCTTCTATTGCAGACATTACAATGTCTCTAGGCAAGTTCCTTTCAGCTGCAAGCTGAGTCAATGCGATTAAGAAATCACTTTTCATTTTTATACAAATGCCCCATTAATCAAAAAAAGCGGGGTTTGTCCCCACTTCTCTACCATCTTAAAAGTTGTTCTTGGAGTATACCAAGAAGCACTATTACTAACAATATATCCAACCAACAAAAATAGAGTAATAATCGCAATAAACAAGTAGTATTTACAAGTAATGAAATTTTCACGAAATCTGTCAATTATCGTTGTGTTGATATCCATTTTGTTCTCCCTTAGTTGCAGTAATCGAGATTCCGAGTCAGTTTTAGTATTTGCAGCGGCAAGCCTGGGTGATTCACTTAAAGAAATAACAATAGCTTATGAGGCTGAGTATGAAACTGAAATAAGCTTTAGTTTCGGAGGATCTCAAAAACTTGCAAGACAAATATCTTTAGGGGCAAACCCAGATGTAATATTGTCCGCTGGAGTTGCTCCAATTGAGTTCCTAGAGACTAGAGGCTTACTTACCCAACAGCGATACAATATTCTTACCAATGAACTTGTTGTTGTTGCACCGAGCGATATTCAGGATCGAATAAAAAAACTGGAAGACTTACTTGCAAAAGAAATTTCAAGAATAGCGATAGCTGACCCAGACACTGCTCCTGCTGGAATATATTCAATACAGGCACTAAGCAATTTAAAATTAAACCAGAAATTATCCTCAAAAATAGTTACTGGAGAAAATGTTAGGATAGCACTCACATATGTTGAGCGTGGTAACGCCGAAGTCGGCATTGTGTACCGAACAGACGCTATGCTTGCAGAGAGCTTGTCAGTTTTGGATATAATTCCTTTGGATGCTTATGATCAAGTGTTATATGTGGCTGCTATAAATAAATCAGCCCGAAATCCAGGAGGATCTGTGGATTTTTGTGAATTTTTGTTGACGGACAAGGCGAGAACTATATTTAGTGATCATGGATTTTCGTTTCCATAGTATGTTCGTGACTTTAAATTAATATGAGTGATATTTAACTACTATGTATTTAGAAATTATATTACTTTCATTTCAGGTTTCTATAGTTGCCACACTAATGAACATTATTCCTGCCGTAGGCCTAGGGTGGCTATTAGTTAAAAGAAAGACCCCAATAAATTTTTTAGTAGACTTGATCGTTTCATTGCCCTTGGCGCTGCCTCCTGTGATAGTGGGATTCTTTTTGCTTACTGCTTTGAGTAATTCCAGTCCTTTGGGCCAATTAAGTCAATCCATATTTGGTAAGGACATTGTGTTTACATGGTTCGCTGCTGCTATTGCTTCAGCGGTTGTATCGTTCCCGCTTATGGTTCGGTCGATAATGGTAGGGATAGCTGATGTGGATGTTCGTCTTGAACAGAGTGCAAAAATATTAGGAGCTGGTGCTTGGAGAGTATTTTTTACAATTACAGTTCCTTTGGCCTATAAAGGCATGCTCGCTGGTCTGTTGATCGGATTTGTTAGAGCTTTCAGTGAATTCGGAGCTACTATCGTTGTTGCCGGATCTATATCAGGTAGGACTGAAACATTACCAGTAGCAATTTATGGCAGAATACTGACCGGTAAAGATAACGAAGTTTTCGAATTAATCGGCATAAGCATTTTATTTGCTGTGATTACTTTGCTAATTCATAACTGGTTGATGAACAAATATAGTTATAGGGATGACAGGGAATAAGTATGGGTCGAGATAGTCAAAATAATGTAATTGGTGGATTTTCTCTTGAGAAACAATACAAAAGTTTCAAGTTATCAATTGAAGCCGATTTAAAATCAGGAGTCACCGCTATTTTCGGTAACTCAGGAAGCGGAAAGACATCTTTATTGAATTGTATTTCGGGATTAATGAGCCCAGATAGAGGGTATATACGTTTAAATGGGGAGGAATTATTTAACTCTAAATCTAAAATAAATGTTAAACCAGAAAACAGGAGAATAGGGTATGTACTTCAGGATTCCTTGATCTTCCCGCATCTTTCCGTGATAGACAATATCAATTATGGGTACAAGCTTGTACCCCGTGAAAACAGAAAGATTGAGCCTGATGATTTAATACAGATTATGGGACTAACAGAAGTTTTAGACCGGAGGCCTACGGAGCTTTCCGGAGGTGAGGCAAGAAGAGTGGCTATAGCTAGAGCCCTAGCTATTTCGCCAAATATATTGATGCTAGATGAACCGATGCAAGGATTGGATTTTGGTGTTAGGGGTTCAATAATTCGCTATTTGACTCGAATTCAAAACGAACTGAATATGCACATGATATTAGTTTCTCATTCTATTTCTGAAGTATTGGTCCTTGCGCAAAATATAATTCTTCTTAACAAGGGGGAGAAGGTAGCTGAAGGTTCAATGCGGGAAATTTTGTCGAGCGGAGGATTAACAAGCGTCATTGACCTATCGCAGTTGGAAAATGTTTTTGAATCAATTGTTAAAGATAATGGTCAAACTTCAGGACTAGGCATTGTTATGTTGAATGATCTGGAAATAGAAGTCCCTGTATTCCACGCAAAAATAGGATCAAAGGCTACTGCCTCGATTAGAGCATCGGACATAATTATTGCAAAGTACCCTCCTGAAGGTTTAAGTGCAAGAAATGTATTAAAAGGGATTATCACAGACATTGCAGACTCTGTTCAAAGTGCCGTGATTTATGTTGATGTTGGGACAATACTAATAGCTGAGATTACTCGTAGATCGTTAAGAGAATTAGATCTAAAAATAGGGTCGGAAGTACATTTAATAATCAAAGCCAATTCAGTTGGTGTGGCTGAACTAAATTGATTCAATGCCTAAATGTAACAGATGCAACGATAATTGGTTCAAAGTGTTGTAAAGTATTAATCATTAAACAATTTACTTGTGGTTGATAATTTGCATAACTATTTGTCTAAACTAGATCTATCAATGAGAAAAACTCGCAGTTTAATCTGCGTGGGTTTAGATCCGGTCATCTCAAAAATGCCAATTACTGATATCACAAAGTTTAATTGCGAAATTATAAATTCTACCGCCGATCATGTTTGCGCATACAAACCAAATCTTGCATTCTACGAGGCTTTGGGGATAGAAGGATTAAAACATCTTGAGGCTACTATAGAGCATATACGGGTTCGAGCTCCCAATGCGATCATTATAGGAGACGGGAAGAGGGGAGACATTGCTAGCACCAGTGAAGCTTATGCAGATGCAATGTTCAATCGTTGGGGGTTTGATGCAACAACGGTAAATGCCTATGGAGGGATAGAATCTTTAGAGCCGTTTTTAGAATATAAAGAAAAGTGCGTTTATATATGGTGTAGGTCATCAAATTTAGGGGCAGTTGAATTCCAAGATTTATCTGTGCAAGCCCCAAACAATAGGCGTATCAAGTTATTTGAACAGGTTGCTTTGAGCGCCATTAAATGGAAATCTAAAGCAGTGGTTGGTTTAGTTGCAGGAGCCTCTTATACCAGTGAGTTGCAGGATTTACGTAATATGGGACCGAATGTCCAAATTTTAACACCTGGGATAGGCGCACAGGGTGGAGACCTGAAGTCAGTAATTGAACATGGTATTGATAAGTCAGGAAGAGGGTTGATGGTCAATTCATCGCGATCAATCATATATGCATCACGCTCATCGACCAATTTTGGTAGAGCGGCCAATGTGGCTGCGCTGAGACTAAAGGATGACATAAACAAATTTCTTTGTGAAAATGGTTTTAATTGGTAGGCTTTATAAGATATTTCTTAGTAATAAGGGGTTTGCGTTGACACTGTAGAAAAGTCAACTTTAGAATTAGTAACTAACAGATTAGTAAATCATTAGTTACTAAGTAGAATAAATTTTAGTCATATTTGACTTAAGGAGAATGAATTTTTGCGCGAAATGTTAATTGATAGCATTAGAGTTAGTTTAATGAATTATCAGCGAGTCGTTATTCTTAAGGTGAAAGACGCGGATAGATATCTGCCTATATGGATAGGTGCCTCTGAAGCTGATGCAATTGCAGTAAAGTTACAAGATGTGGCTCTATCTCGACCCTTAACTCACGATTTGCTTGGTACTATCATAAATTCACTTGGAGCTAAAGTTAATGGCATAGTTGTATCAGGACTAGATCAGGACACGTTTTACGCGAAGGTAATATTAGCCATAGATGGTAACACCATGGAAGTTGATTCTCGTCCTAGTGATGCTATAGCTTTAGCTGTACGTGCGTCTGCACCGATATTTGCTGATGAATCGGTTCTTGATAAAGCAGGTGTTGATATGGATGCTAAAACTGGTAAACCCAAAGAGTTTAGCAGTTCGGATAAAAAAGCACCTCTACGCGAGGAAGAGCTTAAAAGTTTATCGGCATTTACTGAATTCGTTTCAACTTTAGATTTGGATGATTTAGGTCCAACCAAATCTGACGAGGGGGATTCTGGGGATCAACGAGAGGAATCGTAAATGAGGGCTGAGTGGTATAGACAACAACCTCTTTACCACGGTTTTTAGATTGTGATAAACTTTTCAATCGAAGCCAAATGGATCACAGGTCCGCTAAATAATTGGGATGTTGAAACCTTTGTTCGATAAGGCGAAAAATTCTAAAAAGACTTATTTAGTTGCTAGGCTTGTAGGGATTGGGTGGTTTGTTGCAATTTTAATTGCAGGGGGAGCTTTAGGAGGGGTTTATTTGGATAGCTTAATAGGATCGAGTCCTGGATTTACTATCTCAGGAGTTCTTCTGGGGTTAGCTGTTTCAGTTTGGGGAATGTATAGAATGTTAATTGCGACTTTGAAGAGTTAGAGTTTGTACTTAGTTAAGGTTAAATTAAAGGTTTATAAATAATTTGAAATTGCTACAGAAACCGAAACTTTTACTTGCAATCATTGTTTTTGGAGCTTTGTTTGTTATTGGGTTGGCTGGTGGAGCCTTGGGCGATGCTTTTGGGTTGGGATTTTTAGGTGCCCCAATCGCTGCATTGCAATTGCCGGCAGAACCAATATCATCTGAGCCTAATATTGGAGGATTCCATATTACGAATACAATGATTACTACATGGGCTTCAATTGTTATATTAATGGTTTTGGGCTTTGTAGCCACAAGAAAAATCAAAGAAGTTCCAACTGGTTTTCAAAACGTTTTTGAAGTGATAATTGAGTATTTTCAAAAATTAGGTGAAGGTATTTCTGGTAAACGCTCAACGCAATACATACCTCTTGTTATGACTATATTCCTGTTTATTTTAGTTGCGAACTGGATTGGAGTTCTTCCTGGATTTGGCACAATTGGATGGATAGAAACACCAGAAGATTTAATACATCATGCTGAAGAACAGCATAAAGATTTATCTCAAGTGAAGTTAAATGTTTTTAATGGTAGTGGAGATGTAGGCATACTAGGTTTTGGATCAGTTTCTGATACAGTCACCGCTGAAGAATGGGAGCATGACCACAACATTATTGAAGATGGAAAGCAGGCCGGTATTTTAATACCATTCTTGAGATCAGCAAATACAGACATTAACACGACTCTCGCCATTGCTTTAGTAGCAATGTTTTTCGTTCACTTCTGGGCTCTTAGGACATTAGGGTTTAGATCTCACGCAAAGAAATACATAAATTTTAAACAAGGGCCTATTTGGTTTGCGGTAGGTATATTAGAATTAATCAGTGAGGTTGGAAGGGTGATTAGTTTCACTTTTAGATTATTTGGTAATATTTTTGCAGGTGAAGTTTTGTTAGTTGCCATGGCATTTTTAATACCGATTATCGGTATTATGCCATTTATAGGTCTAGAGTTATTTGTTGGCTTAATACAAGCATATGTGTTCTCCATGTTGACGCTAGTCTTTGCTAGTGTTGCTGGGGCGGCACATGATGATCATTAGAATCGTATAGATAGATTAAATTAAAAACCTTAGGAGGTTAATTATCATGGAAGGTGATGTAGCTAGCTTAGGAGCCGGAATTGCTATGGGTGTAGGGGCTTTAGGTCCTGGCATCGGAATAGGTCTTTTAGCTTCAAGCGCAATGCAATCAATAGGGCGTAACCCAGATGCTGCTGGTTTGATTCAGCAGAATATGATTTTGGCGATCGCGTTTACCGAAGCAATAGCTATTTATGCTTTGGTGGTCGCTATCATCATTAAATTCGTTTAATCAACTTAGTGGCCGATACGCTTTCGGCCACACGCTTAAATTTAGAAGGTATTTTATGGATGCACTTGGAATAAATCTACCTGGGTTAATAACCCAGCTAGTAAGTTTCGCGATACTTTTTGCGGCCCTTTGGATGGTTTTGTATAAACCTATAGCAAAGGCTATGGGAGATAGAGCGAAAAAGATACAAGACAGTTTAGAATCAGCTGATAAGGCAAGAGAAGAGGCTGATTCGTCCCGTGAGGCTATGGAAAAACAAATTTCAGATGCTCGTGCTGAAGGCCAAAAGATGATTGCTGGAGCTAAAGATATAGCAGATCGTTTTAAAGAAGAAGAATTGGCAAAAGCTAAAGAAGAGATAAAAGCGGAGAAACAAAGAGCAGAAGCAGATATTCAAAGGGAAAGAGATGCAGCTATAGATGGACTCAGAAGAGAATTTGCTTCAATCGTTGTGGATGCAGCAGAGAAAATCGTTGAAAAATCTGTGGATCAATCCAAACATAAAGATCTAATAGATAAAGTCATGAAAGAAAGTTCTGCTTTAGGCAAAGACAAGTAATTATGCAATCCGAGTCAATTTTGAGGAACAGTTAAATAATGGCAGTTATCGTGACAAAAAGGTTTGCGCAAGCAGCGTTTGATATTGCTGCTAAGGAAGGGAAGCTAGATTCCTGGATTACTGACATGAATTTAATTAAAGACCTTTTGGGTAATGAAGGCGTGGTGGAGTTTTTTAATTCCCCAAGATTGCCTTTTACAAAGAAGCTGGAATCACTAGACATATTAATTAAAGACAAAGTTAGTAGCTCTTCTAGAAACATGATGGCTTTGTTAATTAATAGAAAAGGCGTTGAGGCCCTTGAAACTATCATAAAGGAATTCAAGGCAATAATTGATACTCAAAACAATGTAGCTAGGGGACAAATTATTTCAGCTATTCCGTTGAATGATAAACAATTATTAGAAATAAAAGACTCACTTCAGGGATGTATAGGTAATGAGTTAATTCTTACTAATATTGTAGATGAGTCAATAATAGGTGGAATGGTGGCTCGTATTGGTGACAAATTAATAGATGCTTCGTTGAGGCACAAAATTACCAAAATGAGAAGCGACTTAGCGAGATAAAAAATCAGGATAAATTTGGGAGAAAAAAATGGCAGGTAAGGGACAGGATATAGCGGCCGTAATAAAGAAGCAAATCGAAAACTTTGGTAGTGATCTGACGCTTGTCGATGTTGGTACTGTTATTGAAGTTGGAGATGGGGTTGCTCGTATACATGGGCTATCTGGAGTGAGTTATTCAGAGCTTCTTGAGTTTGAAGGTGGAATAACTGGTCTCGCTATGAATTTGGAAGAAGATTCTGTTGGAGCTGTTATTTTAGAAGACCCTCTATCAGTAAAAGAGGGTTCTGAAGTTAGAAGCACTGGAAAAATAATTGAAGTGTCGGTAGGTGAAAAGCTTATTGGTCGAGTTGTGGATTCACTAGGTCAGCCCATTGATGGTAAGGGCCCAACAGGAACTACTGAGACTATGCCTGCAGAAATTGTGGCCCCAGATGTGGCTTCTAGAAGTCCGGTAAATACCCCCGCATCTACTGGCATTAAAGCTGTGGACGGTATGATACCTATAGGAAGAGGCCAGAGGGAGTTAATAATTGGAGACAGGTCGACTGGAAAGTCGATGATTGCAGTTGACACTATTATTAACCAGAAGGGCGGTGACTTAACTTGTGTTTATGTTGCTATTGGACAAAAAGCTTCCAAAGTGGCACAGACAGTAGCGATGTTAGAAAAACACGGAGCCATGGAGCATACAATTGTTGTCGCTGCAAATGCTGCAGACCCTGCAGCATTGCAATACCTTGCACCTTATGCTGGATGTGCTATGGCAGAACATTTTATGAATCAAGGCAAAGACGCCCTTATTGTTTATGACGATTTGACTAAGCATGCTTGGGCTTATAGACAGATGTCTCTTTTATTAAGGCGGCCTCCTGGACGTGAGGCGTATCCTGGCGATGTTTTCTATCTTCATAGCCGTCTTTTGGAACGAGCTGCAAAATTAGATGAAGCCAGTGGAGGTGGGTCAATAACTGCTTTGCCGATTATCGAAACTACAGCTGGAGACGTGTCAGCATATGTGCCAACAAATGTTATATCAATTACTGATGGCCAAATATATTTAGAGTCTGAACTATTTAACTCCGGTATAAGGCCAGCTATAAATGCTGGTTTATCAGTGTCTCGTGTGGGAGGGGCAGCACAGACCAAGGCTATGAAATCTGTTGCTGGTGGATTACGTATTCAATTGGCTCAATATAGAGAGTTAGCTACCTTTGCTCAGTTCGGAACTGAGGATTTAGACGAAGCCACAAGATCGCAACTTGCCAGAGGACAAAGAGCAGTTGAGATCTTAAAACAAGATCAAAATAAACCCTTAAGTTCTGCAGAACAGGTAATTGTTATGTATGCATTGTCTAATGGGTATTTGGATGGCGTGGAAGTGGACAAGATACAGGAAGCGGAAGGATCATTGAACAGTTTTATGCAATCGAGCCATACTGATATTATAAATACGATTAATGATTCTGGTGAATTGGGCGACGATGTTAGCAAAAAGCTTAATAAAGCCCTCGAAGAATTTAAAAAGACTATAGTTGGTTAAAATTGCCTTCAGCACAACAATTAAAACGTAGAATAAAGAGCGTTGATAACACTGCTAAGATAACAAAAGCAATGTCTATGATTGCTGCATCTAAAATGAGCCGTGCTCAACAGATGGCTTTGCAAAGTCGACCATACTCTGAACGTATGGTTAGTTTGCTGTCAGACCTTGCTGCACAGCCTCAATTTGAAGACGATCCGCATCCTCTTTTAACCGTTAGAAACATAAGTAAAATAGGGGTTATAGTTATAACACCAGATAGAGGTCTTACCGGAGGTTTGAATACGGGAGTTAACCGTTTTGCTGCTCAACACATATTAAATTCTGGGCATCAAGCTGAAGTAGTGACGGTAGGAAAGAAAGCCAGAGATTTTTTTGCAAGAACATCCAATCTTAAAGCAGTTTTTACTGAAATAGGAGATCGGCCTTCGCCTGATGTTGTTATACCGATAGCTAAAGTCATGGTTGACGAGTATATAGCAGGAAATATAGATGCAGTGTACGTTGTTTATTCAAAATATATAAATACCACTGTTCAAAAGCCAGAATTAATAACCATATTACCTGTTCAACCTGCTGTATTAGATCAGAAGGATAGGGTTGGTTATATTTACGAACCTGACTCTCGTGAAGTATTAAATGAGTTGGTGCCTCGTTATATTGAGATGGAAATTTACCATTCAATATTGGAATCTGTAGCCAGCGAGCAATCTGCACGTATGGTTGCTATGAGAAATGCGACAGATAATGCAATCGAAATGAAATCTGACTTAACGTTAGAAATGAACAAAGTAAGGCAAGAATCTATTACTAGTGAACTGCTGGATATCGTGGGTGGAGTAGCAGCAGTAGAAGCATAGACCAAATAATGAAGTTTTTTATAGGAGAAATTGATGTCTAGTGGAAAGGTAAGCCAAGTAATTGGAACCGTAGTTGATGTGGAATTTCCGGCTGAGGAAATGCCAGCAATATTTAACTCCGTTGAAACAAAAATCGGTGATCAACGCCTAGTACTCGAGGTTGAACAACATATTGGTAACAATCGTGTTAGATGTTTAGCAATGGGTCCTACTGAAGGTTTAATAAGAGGTGTTGAAGTAGTTGACACTGGCAGCCCTATATCTGTACCTGTAGGTGACCCTACCTTGGGCAGATTATTTAACACTCTTGGAGAAACACTGGATGGTTTAGGAGAGATAAAAGATAGTGAATTGTGGCCGATACATAGGCCTACTCCGCCATTTGAAGATCAAGCCACCGAGGTGGAAGTACTTGAAACTGGCGTTAAAGTTATGGACCTTATAACACCATTTACTAAGGGAGGGAAAATTGGCACATTTGGCGGTGCTGGAGTTGGAAAGACAGTCATTATTCAGGAATTAATAAGAAACATTGGTACTGAACACCAAGGCGTATCGGTATTTGCTGGAGTGGGAGAAAGATCTCGTGAAGGTAATGATCTATGGCGTGAAATGCAGGAATCCGGAGTGATAGATAATACTGTTCTTGTTTTTGGGCAAATGAATGAGCCTCCTGGAATTAGAGCACGAGTCGCTTTAAGCGGACTTACCATGGCGGAGTATTTCAAGGAGGAGAGAGGCCAAGATGTATTATTATTCGTTGATAATATTTACAGATATATATTGGCAGGAATGGAGGTTTCTGCATTGCTAGGTCGAATGCCTTCAGCTGTTGGTTACCAGCCAACTTTGTCTACAGAAATGGGGGATTTGCAAGAGAGGATCACTTCTAGTAAATCTGGTTCTATAACATCTTTACAGGCTATATACGTTCCGGCTGATGACTATACAGACCCAGGTATCGTAACCACATTTGGTCATCTGGACGCAGTAGTGGCATTAGAGAGATCAATTGCGGAGCTAGGTTTGTATCCAGCTGTTGACCCTTTGACAAGTTTTTCAAGAATTTTGGAACCTGGTATTGTTGGACAGGAACATTACGACGTAGCCCGCAATGTTCAGGAAGTATTGCAACGATATAGAGATTTACAGGATATTATTGCTATTCTTGGAATGGAAGAGTTATCTGATGAGGATAGGGCGATCGTAGCTAGAGCTAGGAAGGTCCAGCGATTTTTATCACAACCATTTTATGTGGCAGAAGCCTTTACTGGACAAGAAGGTAGGTATGTTCCAATTAAGGAAACCGTAAGAGGTTTCAAAGAAATCCTAGAAGGCAAGCATGATGATTTGCCAGAACAGGCTCTATATATGGTTGGAACAATTGATGAAGCTGTTGAAAATGGCGAGAAGATGAAATCGGGGCGGAAGTAATTTTGTCTATTATGCGGTTAGAAATAGTGACTGCTGAAAAGATAATCTACTCAGATGAGGTTAGTAGCGTGGTTGCACCTGGAACAGCAGGGCAGTTGGGTATTTTACCTAATCATGCTCCTTTGCTTACTTCATTGAAACCGGGCGAATTGAGGATTTTGAAGGAAGACAAAGAAGTGAATATTGCTGTATCTGGTGGATTTCTTGAGGTATTACAGAATGTTGTTACGGTTTTGGCAGACACAGCTGAGCGTGCTGAAGATATTGACGTTGAAAGAGCTCAAGATGCCCTGAAACGTGCGCAGGATAAAGTGAATTCATCAGACTCAGATCTAGATCTAGAAAGGGCAATACAGTCATTGAAGCGATCTCAAGCACGTGTATATGTTTCGAAAAGAAAAAGATCTTCTGCTTCTAGAACAAAAGTAAAGTAATAACGCATACGTCATCAGTCAATCAGCTGTAGCATAAGTCTTAACGTTTTATGGGGTTAGTCTAAATAATACGTCATTGACTGTAATGAAAGTACAGGATCTATATTTCTTAAAATCAATGTGTCTGGGACCTTAGGTGCTATTGGAGCATAGTTCAGTATAGCTTTTATCTTTGTGTCAACTAAACTTGTGATTACATCTTGTGCGATTGATGCTGGTACAGCCAAGATAGCTATTTTAATATTATTTTTTTCTACTGTTGATTTAATTTTTTTGATTGATAATATTTCTATTTCGTTTACATTTTCCCCAATCTTGGACGGATCATTATCAAATGCGGCAATTATCTTAAACCCTTCAGGAACAAATCCAGGATAGTTAATTATAGCTTTACCTAAACGACCAACGCCTACAATACACGAATCCCACTGCCGGTTAAGGCCTAATATTTTTGTTAATTCTTCAATTAGCGACTCAATTTTGTAACCACGTCCCTGTTTTCCAAAACGGCCAAAATAGCTCAAATCTTTTCTGATTTGAGCTGGAGTCACTTGAAGTCTATTTCCTAACTCGTTCGAACTTATTACCGTTTGCCCTTCTGAGAGCATTTGAGACAATGCCCTAATATATAAAGGCAGGCGTAATATCACTACTTCGGGGACGATGGATTCTTTAGGCATAATTTAATAATTGAGTTTATTTATCGATATTGTACGGATTAGTTATATGTGTAGTCAAAGAAAACTATTTGTTACCCAAATAAAAACTTTATTATTGGCCCTGTTAAAATACTGTTTACCGCGTGTCACAGGGATCTATGGGAAATTTATTTATTGACACTGCACTTCTAAACTGGTACCCTTTCAAAAGCTCGAAGGCATAGATAGACTGGATTACAAGTGATTAACATTTAGTTGTTTGTTACCGTTATTTCCCATTATATGAATCATGGCTATAGGACTTTAATATTGGTATGAGCAAAGAAGAAAAAATAGATATAAGGCGGGGCCTTAGAGACGTTTACATAGATCGGACACGTTCGAGCTTCATTGATGGCAAAAAGGGTCATTTATTGTATCGAGGGTTTAATATTGATGATTTAGCTCGGAATTCATGCTTTGAAGAAACCGCATATCTTTTGCTGTACGGTGATTTGCCTAACGCAAATCAGTTATCGAGCTTCGACTATTTGCTTAAGTCATCTAGGTCAATCCCAACTGAGATATTAGAAGTATTAAATATTGTAAAAAATTCACACCCTATGGATGCTTTGAGAACTGCTATTTCCGCCAGTTCCATATTAGAGGATGATGTAGAAGATGTATCGCTTGAATCCACGTTGAAGAAAGGAATTAAGCTTACTGCTATGGCTCCCACTATAGTGGCAGCTCATTACCGTTTAAGCATAAGCGAAACTCCAATTGAACCCAGAGATGATTTGAGCCATGCCGCTAATTTTCTATACATGTTATCTGGGGAAACGCCTGATCCTGAGGATGCAGCACTTTTAGATAAAGATTTTGTTTTACATGCAGAACATGGAATTAATGCCTCATCTTTCGCTGCTCGAATAGCAGCATCAACTAAAGCTGATATACATTGTGCTATCACAGCTGGGATAGCGGTTTTGAAAGGTCCTTCTCATGGAGGAGCTGCAGAAGGCGTCATGCAAATGGCTCTGGAGATAGGTTCAAAAGAAAATGCCAGAGATTACGTGAAATCCAGGTTAAAGGACAGAAAAGTCATAATTGGATTTGGTCACCGGGTATATAGGACTGAAGACCCGAGAGCTAAACATTTAAAAGAAGATGCACGAAAACTTAGCGCACGTAAAGGCGATCCTAGATGGTTTGGGATTCTTGAAGAGGTTGCAGAAGCAATGAAACCATATGCAAAAAAAGGAATAGCCGAGAATGTAGATTTTTGGTCAGGGGCAATATATCAAATCCTGTCTATTCCCGAACAATTGTATATTTCTATATTTGCCATGGGACGCGTACCTGGATGGACAGCACAAGTTTTAGAACAGTTAGAAAATAATATACTCTTACGCCCTCGGCTTTTATATGTTGGTGATAAGAATCGAGAATATATTAAGATGCAAGATCGTTAGTAGGTACGTTTTTCATCTGATTTGAATATTTCTTAATTGTCTTCAAGTTAATTAAATATGGCCAAGACAGATATATGAACGTAGTAAAGTTATGAACTTAAATAGCGAACATTCAAGCCATGTGATCGGTGAGATTAGATCTAGAATAAAAAGAACAGGCAAAATTCCATTCTCAGAATTTATGGAAGTTGCTTTGTATTTGCCTAAATATGGTTACTATTGTGTAAATGAAAAGCAACCATATCAAGAAGATTACTTCACAAGCCCGTCGGTTTCGCCCGTATTTGGTGCATGTATTGCCATTCAGTTAATGCAAATGTGGCTTTTGCTATGTAAACCAAAAGAGTTTGCCGTAGTTGAGATTGGATGTGGTAACGGAAATCTGTTTCGTGACATTACCAACTTTGCATCAAAAGTAAATGCTGAATTTGCAGCTTGCTTGAAATATTTTCCTACTGATATTGATGACCAAGTTCCGAGTCAAATAATTGGATGTGTAATTTCTAATGAACTTTTAGATGCTTTTCCGGTTGCAAGATTTAGAGTTATTGAAGGTTCAATTAATGAGGTTTTTGTCACTTTAGATGAGAATGAAAATATAATCGAAGTTACTGAAAAATGCTCTAACTCACAGATAAATGAATATCTTGCCTCTCTGGAAAATCCTCTTCAAGAAGGTCATAAAGGTGAATTTAATGTTGGCATAGACGATTGGATGAGAAAAGTCACTGACATTCTCAGTAAAGGTTTTGTTATTACTATTGATTATGGAGGGTATAAAGAAGATGTGTACTCTAAATCTAATAGTAAAGGAACTCTTCAAACGTATTATAAACATGTTTACGGTTTGAGCCCATATCAAAAAGTTGGCCAACAAGATTTAACAGCAAAATTAGATTTTTCAAGAGTAATAGATGCAGGATATGCCAATGGGATGTGTAACATAGGATTGATTGAACAGGCTGAGTTTTTGAAAAATAATGGTATTAAAGAAATGGAAAATCAGATTAGAAATTTAAACTTAGGCAATAGAGAGAAGCAGGAAAATTTATATGCGATCGATATGCTGTGTAGGGCAGATCGTCTTGGCGGATTCAAGGTTTTGATTCAGTCTAAGAATCAAGACGTTCGAATCCTAGAGAAATTATGGACATCCAGAGATGCACTAGATGGTTTAGCTAAAAACCCACCTTTAAAAAAACACGACCATATTGGAATATTACCTAATCAATATTCAAGCTCATATGTTGAAATCGATAATTTATTCGAAGATTTCACAGAAACTTTCTGAGATCAGGTTTTTAATGAGACACACTTTCTGGCAGTAGTGATGAATCCAGTATGTCCGACCATTCTGTGGTCTGGCCTTACTGAACGTTGCGCCACTTGCCATGACCTAACCATTAATTCAGATGTCTCTACAAGTGTGAAGTTTGGATTTACTTTCAATGTCTCACTTAACTCATGAACCTGTAGTATTGTTGGTAGAAAACTTACGAATATTCCTCCTAATACTAGTGATTTAGATGCGTTTCCAACAACTTTCCAAGGCTCTGGTAAATCTAATACGATTCTATCTAAATCATTGTGGTCGATTGTAGATGATACGTCACCAAGCTGAATGGACGCGTTGGTCATATTAGGTAACATTTCGTTAACGTTTCGCTGGGCTCTTTCTATCATGTCTTCTCTAATGTCATAGGAGTATACATGTCCTTTTTGTCCTACAGCTCTCATGAGGCATATAGTTAAAGCGCCAGATCCACTTCCAGCCTCAAGCACTTTTGCCCCCGGGAAGATGTCACCTGATACAAGTATGGCTCCTAGATCCTTCGGATAGATTACAGTAGCAGTTCTAGGCATTAACTTTGTGAAATCCCCCATTGTAGGATATAAAGCCAACATTAAATTACCTTGAGATGTTTTAGCCCACGAACCTGCAGGTTTATTGAATAAACTATCATGTTTGAAATGACCGTTATGAGAACTAAATACTTTCCCGGATTCCAACTTAATCATGTATTGTCTACCACGACGATCTGTCAATAACACAACGTCAGATTCTTTGAAATTACCTTGAATATTTTTCTCCTACTACTTAAGTATATTTTTAAGAAAGGTTTTTAATTACTTGTAATAAATGATCTATACTTATATCTTCTGCTCTTGGATATATCTCAATGTATTGGATAATCCCGTTAATATCCATAATAAATATTCCTCTATTTGAAGCGCCTCGTTCTTCATTATAGATATCATATTCTTTAGACACTTGCCCTTTGGGGTGAAAATCTGATAGTACTGGATATGGCAAGTTGCCTAATGAAGTTGAATAAGCTGCCTGAGTTGGTTGTGCGTCGCAGCTTATTCCTAATACCTTAGTATTTAGTTCTTTAAATTCTGGGTAAGCTGCCCTGAAGCCAATCATTTGATTAGTACACCCTCCAGTAAATGAATATACATGGAATGAAAGTAATACATTTGCTTTACCAGCATAATCACTTAGTTTGTGTATGTGTCCATGCTGGTCAGGTATTTCAAAGTCGAAAGCTGGTGATCCGATTTCCATAAAATTAAGCTCCAGAGGGCTGGGTTAACCCGAGTATATTTTTCATATCAACACCTTACTTGTGTCTTTCGTCTGTAACTAATTTATATTGTTAATGTTTTGATAACCAAATCACTGATTATCAAAACATTACTTAGTCCATCTAAGATCTGGTTCCCGCGCAGCTAAAGCCTCATCTAGGCGAGTGTTTGGGGCGTTGTGAGGAGCTTCTTTTAATAGCGAAGGATTATCAGCAGCCTCCTGTGCTATAGTCTTCATGATATCTATAAACTCATCTATAGTTTCTTTAGATTCAGTTTCAGTAGGTTCTATCATGAGTGCTTCTTCAACAATTAATGGAAAGTACATAGTTGGTGGGTGAATACCATAATCAATCAATCTTTTTGAAACGTCTAATGCTGTAATTCCATTATCATGTTTTAAGTTTCTAGCTGAGATAACCACCTCATGCATGCAGGTTCTATCATAGGGTAAATCAAAAACCCCTTTTATTTGTGAGCGTATGTAATTAGCATTTATTACCGCATCTTCACTAACTTTAGGTATACCCTGTTTTCCTAGTGTTCTAATGTAAGCATATGCTCGTACTAAAGCTCCAAAATTTCCATGAAACGCTCCCATTTTCCCAATAGTTTTTTCTGGACTTGCAAAAGTAAAGAATTCATTATTTGATTTGTCAGTTCGACGATTAACCACAGGTGTTGGTAGAAATGGCAAAATACGATCACTAACCATTACAGCTCCTGCACCTGGCCCACCACCCCCATGGGGCTGGGTAAACGTTTTGTGTAAATTCGAATGTAATATATCAAAACCTAACTGTCCCGGTTTTAGTTTGCCTAAAACAGCATTAAGGTTTGCACCATCTCCATATATTATTCCTCCAGCATCTCTGACCATGTTTACAACATCAAGAATATTTGTATCAAATAACCCAAGGGTACTTGGTTGAGTTAACATAAACCCTGCTATGTCGTCTGAAAGTGCATATTTTAATCCTTCGATATCCGTATTCCCATTATCGTCTGTGCTTAGTGAGATCACATCGAACCCGGCCATAACTGCTGAGGCTGGATTGGTACCATGAGCGCTATCTGGAATTAGTATTTTCGTTCGTTTTTTATCTCCGTTAGCCTGGTGATATGCCTTTGTCATTAACATGCCAGCCAGCTCACCTTCTGCGCCTGCCATTGGTGCTAATGAGGTGCCAGCCATTCCTGTTATTTCGGCTAGTAAATCTTGTAGGTGATGCATTAATTTTAATGCGCCCTGCACAGTCGATTCTGCCTGTAGGGGATGAATTGCGGAGAACCCTGGTAAGGCCGCAATATCATCATTTACTTTGGGGTTATATTTCATTGTGCAGCTGCCCAGAGGATAGAAATTGTGATCAATGGAAAAATTGAATGTGCTAATTTGTGTTAAATAACGAACAATTTCGCTCTCACTTAATTCCGGCATTTCTAAAGATTCCCTAAGAAGATCTTTCGGAGGTTCTGTTTGAAGCGGCACGTCTAGTTTTGGCAAGGTTGTACCAATACGACCAGCAACACTTCGGTCCATACTTAGTTTTCTTTTGGATTCATTTGTATTTATGGGGCTGTTATTCATTGAGATTAACCTTCAGTTATAATTTCGCTAAGGCTACTAACTAACAAATCGATTTCATCTTTACTATTGGTTTCCGTAACACAAATCAACATCCCGTTTTTTGTGAGGTTGCTAACATCAACACCACCGATTATTTTATTGTGGAGTAATCTTTTATTAATCTCTTTGGGTGACATTGGGCATGAAACTACAAACTCTTTGAAAAATGGTTTGTCTGTATGTACGATATATCCATCGATTTCATTTATTTTAGCAGCAGCGTAATGTGCTTTTTGATAGCAAAGGTTGGCAATATGCTTTAGGCCTTGTTTTCCCTGTGAGATCATGTAAATTGTTGACATTAAAGCAATCAATCCTACGGACGTACATATATTAGAAGTAGCTCTATCTCTACGTATGTGTTGCTCTCGAGTTTGAAGGGTTAATACGTAACCAGTGTTACCGTTAGTGTCTTTTGTTCTTCCAACTATCCGGCCAGGCATTTGCCTAATATATTGCTGTTTACATGCAAATAGTCCGACATAAGGGCCGCCAAATGATGTGGCTATACCCATGGATTGCCCCTCTGCCACTACTATATCAGCGCCATAATCTGCAGGAGGTTTATACATGCCTAAAGATATGGGGTCGGTCACCACAATTAGCAGCCCTCCTGCATTGTGAATGTCGTCTGATAATTTAGATAAATCTTCGAAATAACCAAAATAATTTGGCTGCTGCACTATCAAACATGCATGATTTTTATTAACTTTTAAGTTTCCATCTTTTGCCGATTCAATTTTTATTCCAGGCGCGTCTAGAAAAGTCTTGAGTACATCTCTATAGTAAGGTGATACTGAATCGAAAACGCTGACCACCTGTTTTTTAGTGACCCTACAGGCCATCAATGCTGCTTCTGATAAAGCTGTAGAGCCGTCATACATTCCAGCATTTGCCACGTCCATACCAGTTAGTTGGCAAACCATTGACTGGAATTCGAAATGAGCTTGTAGTGTACCTTGTGAAACTTCAGGCTGGTAAGGCGTGTAGCAAGTCATGAACTCTGATCGTAACGCTAGCCTATTAACAATAGATGGGATGAAATGCTTGTAAGCTCCAGATCCCATAAAAGATGCATATTCTCCAGGAACACTATTTAAATTTGCGAGATCTTCCATCTCTTGGACTAACTCCATCTCAGAGATAGCATCGGGAATTTTTAATTCAGGGTTTAAGTAAGACGCCGGGATATCTTTAAAAAGGTCGTCTACTGTATTAACTCCTATTGCTTTGAGCATTTCTGCTCGGTCATTTTCAGTATTTGGTGTGTATGGTGATGAAAATTTCAAACCTGTGTTCTTATCAGAGCTCATTGTTAAGTTAACTCGCCTATGACTCGGTAAATTTATTGTAATCTTTAGATGACATAAGTCCATCTATCTCTTTTAAATCTGTTGGAGATATCGTAATCAACCAGCCGTCACCATAAGCATCTTGGTTAACGAGTTCTGGTTTTGGTACTAGATTTTCATTCCGTTTAATTATCGTCCCACTTATAGGTGAAAACAGATCCGAAACCGCTTTAACCGATTCGATTTCGCCAAATTTTTCAAATTGCTTTACTTCAGTGCCAATGCTCGGTAACTCTACGAATACAATGTCACCCAATGTGTCGGCAGCAAAATCTGTTATACCTATTATGATCTCATCAATATCTTTTGAATTAATCCATTCATGTTCTTCTGAATATTTAAATTCTGCAGGAATCATTAAATTACCTCTTAATTTACATATTAAATATTTCTAGAGTAAAAAGGCAGTCCTGTGACTTCTAAATCTGTAATTTGTCCTCTTATATCACACTTTAAGTTAGTGTAGTTATCAATAAGCGCTGTCTGAACATAGCCTAAGGCAATATTTCTATCTAGTGTCGGTGAGTAAGTGCCAGATGTAATATGCCCTACCTCCTTATTTTTATAAATTAATGAGTACCCTGGTCTAGCTACTCGATTACCACTGATATATAAAGCCAGCAGCTTTTTATCAGGTACATTAGAGCATATTATTCTTAAAGCAGGGCCTGGAATATAATCATCTTTATCAAGGTTAACAAATTTATCGAGACCGGCCTCAAAAGGATTTATTGTTATATCCATATCGTTACCATGTAACAGAAGTCCTGCCTCTATTCTGAGTAAGTCGCGTGACCCAAGACCACATGGTTTTGCTCCATTGCGAGCAAAAGTTTCCCAAATTTTTGGAGCTTTAGACTTAGGGACAAATAATTCGACCCCATCTTCACCAGTGTATCCAGTCCTTGCAATCATTACTTCGACTCCGTCAATCGAATCTTGCGTGAAGTTAAACATTTTTAAATTCGATATATCATTTGACACTTGACTATTCAGTGCCTTTATAGAATTAGGTCCTTGTAAAGCTATCATTGCTTGTTGATCTGTTATATCGGTGATTGTAACTTCAGCATTGCTGACATGTTGATTTAACCAATCGATAACCGAATTTTTATTTGATGCATTTGGGACAAGCAAAAAGTGTTCTGGGTCAAATTTATATACAATGCAGTCATCTATTATTCCACCAGCAGCATTACATATAACCCCATATCTCGCCCTGTTTGGTCTAAGTTTAATAACGTCGACGCTCAGAGTTTTATTGAGGAAGTCAGTGGCATGTGCTCCATGTATATCTAGCCTACCCATATGTGACACATCAAATAGACCGCAATTAGTTCTCACTGCCTTAACTTCATCTAATATCCCACTATATTGAACAGGCATGTCCCAGCCAGCGAAAGGTACCATGCGGGCACCAGATTCTATATGAGTTTTATGTAATGGAGTTTTTAGTAAATTCATTATATCTTTACCTTATTATCTCATTAATGAATGTTTCTAAAGCGTGAAGATGGCTGTTGGTTGACCTCAAATCTGCTCCCATTGTATTGAGTGAAAGATGAGTTGCTCCGAATTCCATCCAGCTTTTTACTGGATCTGCCCATCCATCTTTCGGTTTTTCTGATTCAGCAAGGATTTTTTCAACCCCTATATCGCTTGTCAATCTATTAGACTGAATTGCAGAGTTTTTGATCGAGTCGAGCATAGTTTTTGATTGTATCTCTGGGAATGGAGAATAACCTGGGTATATCCACCCATCGCCCATTTTACCTATCCTTTGCATAACAGCATCAGCTGCTCCACCAAACCATATAGGTATGGGGCGCTGCAATGGTAACGGATTTATCCCAACATCATTTAAATGATGCCATTTACCTTCGTATGCGACTAATTCTTTCGTCCAAAATTCACGAAGTACCGACACCTGTTCTTCTATTCTTACACCGCGGTTAGTAAAGTCACTATTAAGAGCTTCAAATTCCACACCATTCCATCCTGTTCCCACACCAAGGCGTAACCTGCCATTGCTTAAAATGTCTAATTCGGCTGCCTGTTTTGCGACTAGAGCAGTGTCTCTTTGAGGCAATACTAGAATACCTGTAGCTAATTCTATCTTTGTGGTTATCGCTGCTATGTAACCGAATAAAACCATGACTTCGTGGAATGAATCTTCAAGTTTATAAGCACCCTTCCAATTTGGGCGATTTGCGGTATTAACCCCTAAAACATGATCATAAATTAGTATGTGATCGAACCCCATTGACTCTACTGCAGTAACATATTGTTTTATTTCATCAGGATCGTTACCGATCTCAGTTTGAGGAAATACTGCACCTATTTTTGGTTTTAATATAGTCAATTTAAATTAGTATGATTTATAACGATTTACTATTGGCATGCGTCTATCTCGACCAAAGTTCCGCTTAGTTATTTTAACTCCTGGCGGAGTTTGTCTCCTTTTATGTTCTGAGCTGTCTACCAAGTCAATAACTCTTCTCACTACCTTTTGATCGTGGCCATCAGCGATGATTTCTTTGTACATTTTGTCATCCTCCACGTAAGCTTTCAAGATTTCGTCAAGTTGATCGTATGGTGGTAACGAATCTTCATCTAGTTGATTGAGCTTGAGCTCCGCACTAGGTGGTTTTTGGATGATCTCCGTTGGTATTGATTTGTTAACTGTGTTTCTATAGTCGCAAAGTTTATAAACTAGGGTTTTTGGTACGTCTTTAATGACAGCAAAACCACCAGCCATGTCCCCGTACAAAGTTGCATAGCCAGTTGCATATTCACTCTTATTACCAGTGGTTAACGTCAACCAATCAAATTTGTTGGACATTGCCATTACTAGAGTACCCCTAGTTCTAGATTGCAAATTTTCTTCAGCTATATTTGGCTTAGCTTTTTTGAATAAACCTTTTAATGTGGCTAAGTACTCGGAAAAAACTGGTTCAATGGATGTTTTAAGTAAATCAATGCCAATGTTCTTTGCCAACAATTCACTGTCAGTAACGCTCCCTTCTGAGGAATACCGAGATGGCATAGAAAGCCCTACAACATTTTCGCTACCTAATGCATCAACGGCTATCGTTGCCACCAGAGCTGAGTCAATACCTCCTGAAATTGCTACTATTACTTTTTCAAACCCTGACTTTTTCACATAATCTTTTGTTCCTGTGACAAGTGCCGCGTAAACCTCCTCTAAATCATCCATAGGTTCTTTGTTTTTAACCTTGCTATTTTTTGCAAGATTAAAGTTGCTCACTTTACATTTTTTGGTGTTGAGATCTTCCTCTAAACTGATGTCGAATACCAAGCTGTCCTCAGAAAACTGTGATGCTCTGGCAAGCACTTCACCTTCAGGGGAAACAATAACGCTAGTCCCATCAAAAACTAATTCGTCTTGGCCTCCAACTAAATTAACATAGGCAATGGCTAGATTATTTTCTAAAGCTCGCTTAGATAATAATAATTCTCTCTCTTCACGTTTACCTCTGTGATATGGGGATGCATTAATATTAATCAGTAATTTGGAACCAGATTCTCGTTGATACTTAATTGGACCTTCATCTGACCAGATATCCTCACAAATATTTACCGCAGTTTTAATTCCGTTTATGTTGAAGATTGTTGGTTTATTACCTGGAGTAAAATATCGCTGCTCATCAAACACCCCATAATTTGGCAATACCATTTTTCGATATGTGCCTATTAAGGCTTGGCGCTCAATTATGGCTGCAGCGTTGTAAATGGCATCTGCATCTTTATCTATATACCCGATTACAACACAGATATTACTCGAAGCTGAGATTACACTTTGAAGTGCTGTCAGATTGTCGTTTACAAACTGTTTTTTAAATACGAGATCTTCGGGAGGATATCCTGTGATACATAGCTCGGGAAACGCTATAAGGTTAACCCCTAAATCTCTCGCTGATTTAATGCATTGCAAGATCCTATCGATGTTTCCATCTATATCTCCGACAGTTACATTAATCTGTGATAGAGCGATGCGCATTTAGAATGTCCGATTGATCTATTATTTAGGCAAATCAAATAAAGATTATTTTTTGCTAATTAGTTAGCATTTTAACGTTATTAGATTTTCTGAACAAAACTATCAATTCTATCCAAGGCTTTTTGTATATTTTCAGCTGAATTAGCGAATGAAAAACGTACGAAGCCATCACCATATTTGCCAAAGTCTTCGCCGGCTAAACATGCTACTCCAGCTTTCTGTAACAGATTGTCTGCAAAGTTTCGGCTGGACATTCCTGTTTCTTTAACATTCGGGAAAACGTAAAAAGCGCCCTTTGGCATCTGGCATGATATTCCCTTGATGTTGTTTAATCCATTAACAATAATGTCTCGACGTCTCTTAAATTCCTGAACCATTTTGTTCGGTTCATCTTGAGATCCATCAAGTGCCTCAATGGCTGCTATCTGAGTTGCTGAAGAGGTGCAAGAAACGCTATTAGCCATGAGTTTACCCATTTGACTCGCTAAATTTTCAGGCATAATTCCATAGCCAATTCTCCATCCTGTCATGGCATACGTTTTTGAAAAGCCATCCAAAATAATAGTTCTATCCACCATTCCTTGGAATTGTGTGATGGATTCGTGTTTACCTTCATACAAGAATCTTATGTATATTTCATCTGACATGACGTATATGTCATGTTTTATAGATAATTCGGCAAGTTTCTCTAGGTCATTCTTTGTAATTATGCTGCCGCAAGGATTGTTAGGTGAATTTAATATCATCAATTTTGTTTTAGAAGTAATTTTTGATTCAATTTCTTCAATGTCAATGCTGAACTCTTTACTTTCATGGAGTTGCATTGGCACTGGAACACCACCGACATAATTGATCATAGATTCATAAATGGGAAATCCAGGATTTGGGTATAGTACTTCGTCGCCTTCATTGATTAATGAAAGCATAGTAAAAAACATTATGGGTTTTCCACCAGGTGTGACAACCACATTTTCGGGAGAAACATCAATGTGCCGTGTCATCTCAATTTCTTTAGCAATACGTGCCCTTACATCTGGCATTCCTGGAGACGGACCATAATGGGTATAGCCATCGTTAAGAGCCTGAGCTCCAGCAGCTACTATATTTGGAGGAGTATCAAAATCAGGTTCTCCTATCTGCAGATGTATGATATCTCTGCCTTCAGCTTCTAATTTTTTTGCTCTAGCTAATACTTCAAAAGCAGTCTCAGTACCTAGCCTACTCATTCTGTTTGCTAACTTCATTAATTACCTCTGCTCAGTGGGTCAAATTTTTCATATAAGTTTAATTAAATTACGTAATTTAATGAGCTCAATAGTATGCATGTATACTGGGCTCAAAACGTTTTTATGGGTCTTTATTATGGAGTATATAACTCTGATACTGCCAATGATTTTTTCTGCCCGAAACCACCCGTAATAATAACGCTGCCATCTGACAAAGTTAATGCAACATGACTATACCGTGATGATGACATATCCGGACCAGGGGTCCATGCATTGGACTCTGGGTCATATATCTCTGTCTCAACTTTATTTCCTAGAGCTCCAGTTACTAGTACACGACCATCTGGTAATAGGTTTGCCTGATGTTTAGCTCGCGGGATTTCAGTTTCTCCAGCTGAGGTCCATCCTTCGGTGGCCGGATCCCAGATTTCCGCAGTTTTACGTTTACCCATTCCTCCTATTACTAGGACACGTCCATCTTTTAGTAGTGTGGCAGTATGTAAGGTTCTTCCTGTCGACATTTCTCCCGCAAGAGACCAGGTGTTGTTTTGAGGGTCGTATACTTCAGCCATTTTTATAAAAGGCCCATCTGGGTTGCCCCCTCCGGTAACAAGTACACGTCCGTCATTCAGCAGAGTAGCCGTATGTAAGATACGTTTCTCTGTCATTGAGGCAACTTCGGTCCAAGTGTCAGTAGAAGGGTCATATATTTCAGTTGATGAATGCTTTCGAAGTTCGTTATCAGCCCCACCGGATAAAAGTACGCGCCCATCATTGAGTAATACTCCAGCAGCATCTACACGTTCAAACTTCATTGTGCTAGTTTCCGACCAGGCATTAGTTTCAGGATTCCATACCTCAGCCCTGTCTAAAGCAAACTCTTGATTTCCCGCGCCGCCAGTGGCTATAACTCTGCCATCGTTTAATACTACTAGAATTAGAGACTTACGCTCTTTTATTGGTTCAGCAATAAAGTCCCATGTACCAGTTGCAGGGTCGAAAATCTCAGAGGTTTTGCTCATGGCTTTTGAATATCCTTGTGAAGCACCTTCACTTATACCGCCCATCACTAAAGCTCGCCCATCTGGAAGTGCTACTCCTGTGAACTGAATTCGTTTTTCCGCCATTTCTCCCGTGTCACTGATGGAACCAGTTGAGATAGTTAAGCTATCTGATTTATTTTCGTTAACCAGCTGATCTGATGAATCTTCGGTTTTATCAATTCCAGCAGACATGGTGCCTGTTGATGGTTCTGTGGAGTTACTACATGCTAAAAGTCCGATCAATAGTAATCCAATAAATAACACAAGTTTAAACATTCAATAATCCTTTATTAATCCTTATGCTAGTAAACATAAAAGCATAGTAGATTAGTATACAACTTTATAAATTTCCAGATTACCTTCAAAGCCTATGCTAAAATTTCTTTTTGGAGGATTTCAAATTGAAAGTTTATCTCGGAGTTCCTAGAGGGTTTTGTGCTGGAGTTGTTCGTGCTATAGATGTTGTTGAGCTTGCTTTGAAAAAGTTTGGCACGCCAATATATGTTAAGCATGAGATTGTCCATAACCCATATGTAGTTAAATCACTTGAAAGCAAAGGAGCTATTACTGTTGAAAAGGTAGAAGAAATACCACATGGTTCAACAGTTGTATTTTCTGCTCACGGTTCTCCCCCTTCAGATTTTGATAAAGCTGAGCAAAATAAATTGCATGTAATTGACGCTACTTGCCCTCTCGTTACTAAAGTACACAATGAAGCCAAGAAATATACTAGAGAAGGGATGCGGGTAATATTAGTTGGCCACAGAGGGCATCAGGAAGTTATCGGAACTATGGGCCAGTCAGAAATGCATTTAATAGATGAGAGAGAAGGATTTGATATACCCGCATGGGATAAAAAAGCACCAGTTGCGGTACTTACACAAACTACTCTCTCAGTAGATGATACTCAAGCAGCGATAGATGGTATAACAGACCAATTTGATAATGTAACAGTCAGAAACGATTTGTGCTATGCCACAACCAATAGACAAGCGGCAGTTAAACAATTATGCAAGTTAGTGGATTTAGTGTTAGTTATCGGAGCTCCAAACAGCTCTAACTGTAATAGGTTAAGAGAGGTGGCGGAGGCAGCGGGTGTAACTGCATATTTAGTTAATGGACCAGATGAGATAGATGATGATTGGCTCGATGGTATTGAGCAAGTTGGTATAACTTCAGGAGCATCCACGCCGGATGAATTGATACTTGCTGTGATTGACAAAATAAAACCCGACGAAGTTAATAGGATCGATGGAGTGGATGAAGATATAACTTTTGTTTTGCCTAAAGAACTGCGTAATTAAAAACCTCTAAGTAGATAATTCGAGATTACCTTGCTTGTAAATATAGACAGCCTTGCCGCATCGATATCAACTATATCTGGCACTGTAATAGTAATAGACGTTTTGAGAGCGTTTTCGACAGCTGTGGTTGCTTTTCAAAATGGTGTCACCAAAATTATTATGGTGGAAGAAGTTGAACAGGCTTTGGAAATACAAAGAACCGGCCTTGCTGATATCTCAATGGGTGAGGTAGATGGGATAAAACCAGAAGGTTTCAGTTTCGGAAATTCACCATTTGAGTTATCAAATGCAAAGATTAAAGGTGCTACAGTTGTTCAGTCAACCAGGGCTGGGACGACAGGAGTTGAAAAAGCAAGTAAAGCTGGAGCATCTACAATATTTGCAGCTTCGTTAATGAATGCAAGTATTACTGCTGATTTGGTGAAGCTATCAAAATGTGAATCCGTAAGTATATTTGCGATGGGAGCTTGGGGCACAACAAGGTCTGATGAGGATGAACAGTGTGCTTTATACCTTCGGAATCTTCTGCAGGGCAGAAAGCCTGATCATGAATCAGTTTTAAATTTGGTTAGAGTAGGCGAAGAGGCACAAAAATATGGAGATTCTAATCAGCCTCAATATCATCCAAAAGATTTAGATATAGCTTTAAAGATTGACTCAGCAGATTTTGCTATTAGAATCGAAAAAACAGATGGCTTATTGGTTGCTAAGCCAGTCAAAATATAAGTGATATCAGTAGGCGACCTATAAAGGATAGATAAATGAAATATCGTAATTTAGGTAATTCTGGTCTTAAGGTTTCTGAAATTGGTTTTGGTGCAAATAATTTTGGAACCAACGATAAATGGCCTTTCCACATGGGCCCTGAGGAAGCCGCTACTCTTATTGATGCTGCTTTAGACGTTGGAATAAACATGATTGATACAGCAAATGTTTATGGTAATGGCAAATCTGAAGAATATATAGGCAAGGCTCTAAAGAGTAAAAGACACCAAGCATTAATTGCTACTAAAGTTCGTGGACCTATGGGGGAAGGCCCTCACGCGGAAGGATTATCTAGAAAATCAATATTTCATGAAATAGAAGCTAGTTTAAAAAGATTGCAAACAGATTATGTAGATCTCTATCAACTCCACTGGGTGGATAAAGAGACATCTATTGAAGAGACATTAAGGGCTTTGGACGATTTAGTAAAGCAGGGAAAAGTGCGTTACATAGGATGCTCCAATTATGAAGCATGGAGGCTATGTGAAAGCGTTTGGACATCAAAAAGTCTAAATTTGACGCCTATAGTGAGTACTCAGCCGGCCTACAGTTTGCTTGATCGGGATATTGAAAGAGAAGTCATTCCATTTTGTGAAGAATATCAAATCGGAGTTATCCCGTATTTCCCATTGGCCCATGGATTGCTTACTGGTAAATATAAAAGAAATCAGAAACCTCCGAAGGGCTCTAGATTAGAAGCGAAGTCAGAGCCTTATGAAACAGCTAATTTTGACTTGATAGAAAGTCTAGAAAAATTTGCAACTGATAGGGGGCACACAATTTTGGAATTGGCATTTGCCTGGTTATTATCAAAAGACATTGTGAGCACTGTGATAGCAGGAGCTACGAAGATAGAGCAAATTAAATCAAATGCAGCAGCAGCAGATTGGGTTCTCACTAGTGACGAAGTAGAGCAAATTAATAAATTATTGAAAGAGTAGATAGTTGAATACATCTAAGAAATTAATCGTTATTCCTGCGGATTCTCCAACTCAAATTGAAGGATCACCGCATCTTGAGTTATTAAAGGAACATGCCGAAGTTAAACTCTATTCTGATTTCCCGTTGACTCAAACCGAGAAGATGAGAAGAGTTGAAAAAGCAGATGTTCTAATTAACTCAAGAAGTTCTTTGCATTGGTCGGGTGAAGAGTTTAGTTCTTTGCCGAAACTAAAAATGATGTCTACATGTTCAGTTGGCACCGATGGTTTAGATTTAGATGGTGCAAAAAAAGCCGGAATAATCATATGCAATCAACCAGGCAGCAATGCTCCGTTCGTGTCCGAGCATGCGATTGCATTAATGTTAGGTGTTGCCAAGAGAACTTCGTCATATACCGCTCAGCTGAAAGCTGGTATATGGTCTTATGTTAATGGGGTTTTCCTAAGGGGAAAGACACTCGGCATAATAGGGACGGGAAATATAGGAAAACAGACTGCTGAGATGGCTAAAGCGCTTGGCATGAACGTAATCGCATGGACATATAATCCTAATATCGAGTGGTCGAAATCAACCGGAATTAATTATGTCGATTTAGATGAACTACTGAAAACATCAGATGTGGTTAGTCTACACACAAGATTAAGTCCTGACACTGAAGGATTTATTGGGGAAAAAGAAATTAAGTCAATGAAACCGGGAGCCATGTTAATTAATGTCGGTAGGGGAGCATTGATCGATACGACAGCTATGGTGTCTGCTCTACATTCTGGTCAATTAGGCGGTGCGGGATTGGATGTTTTTGACATTGAACCATTAACTAAAGATCATCCTATTTTGGACTGTGAAAATGTTGTACTTACTCCTCATACAGCTGATGTAGTTCCCGAAGGAGTTGATGTGCTAAATTCTGGTACTGTTAAGAACGTTTTAGCGTTTCTAAAAGGCAAACCGATCAACATAGTTAATCCTTAACTTCGGAGCAAATATGGCAGAAAAGAAACATAAAATATTAGAAGGGTACGCTGATGTTCCTGGCGGTAAGGTTTGGTACAAAATCATGGGCGAAGGTGACGGTGTGCCTCTAATAACCCTACATGGTGGTCCAGGCTCTACTCATAATGGCTTTGCTCCATTAGAGGCTTTAGCGGACGAACGAAGAGTCATATTTTATGACCAGCTTGGTTGTGGGAAGTCTGATCGTCCAGATGACTTAAGCCTTTGGAATACCGATCGTTTCGTACAAGAGTTAGCTGAACTTAGAGATGCTTTAGGATTTAGCTCGGTTCACATCTTAGGTCACTCGTGGGGAACAATGCTGGCTACCGACTATTTGCTTACACAGCCTACAGGGGTTCAGAGCGTAATAATGTCGAGTCCGTGCATCAGCATACCTATGTGGATTAAAGACTGTGATGCCTACATAAAGCTATTAGATAAAGGTGTTCAAGGCACTTTAGCTGTGCATCAGAAAAACGGAACAATTGATTCTCAGGAATATAAAAGTGCCGTCGAGATATTTAATAACAAGCACGTTAATCCCTTACACACAAAACCTGAGATATTAAAAAGCACTGCTAAACAAAGAGGCCGAATAGTTTACGAAACTATGTGGGGACCAAATGAGTTCTATATGACAGGTACGTTAGCAGGTTATGACAGAACTGATAGATTGCATGAAATAAAAGTTCCTACTTTGTTTTCCTGCGGTAGAGTTGATGAAGCCACTCCAGAAACTACTGGGCATTATCAATCTTTGATTCCTGGCTCAGAGTTTGTAATCTATGAAAATAGTGCTCATATGCCTTATTGGGACGAGCCAGAACGCTATATAAAAGTCGTCTCCGATTTTATGCGAAGAAATGACCCTGATAAATCAGATAACGATCTCTCATTAATTGACTTTGGCTCCACTGGATATTCTTAGAATCACCATCCGAATCTTCTTAAATCGACTTTCCCATTGTTATCAAATTCGACTCCTTCACTCATTAGTAATTCTTTTTGTAGAATCACGTCGTCTGTGTGTCTACTACTGATTTTTCCATCACGATTAATCACACGATGCCAAGGGATATTTTCATCAGTCTCAGCAAGGCTTGCAAGAGCAAATCCAACTATTCTCGCACTAGATATTGGCACCATTTGTGCTACCTGGCCGTAGGTTGTTACTTGCCCATAAGGTATCGAATTAACAATCCTATATATTTTCGTGAAAGTGGTGGAAGGTTTGTGTGCCATATTAATGCCGTAACTGTGTTTAAGATATGACGATAATCAATTTTCAGATGTGGTTATGATATCAGCCAGAGTGGATGGTTCAATTGTACTTCCGCTTAGAATGCAAACCGATTTCCCTCGTTGGCTTTGTGGTGTTGATAATGCTGCAGCAACCGACAGTCCCCCTGAACCCTCGACTACTAGATTGTTTTGGATTGCTATTCGCTTTATGGATTTTCTAGCTGATGTTTCAGAGATAAGCACAACCTTATCTATTATTTTGCTTAATAATGGAAATATTTCGTCTGAAATAAATGGCACTGCAACGCCTTCGCAGATAGTGTCTTGTGATTCAACCCATAAAGGGGATCCCTGTTCGAAAGCGGCATGTAGAGCCGGACAAGCTTCGGCCTGGACGCCAATTATTTGAACTGAAGGTTTAAGTTCTTTTAAGACGCTTCCAACTCCGGCCATTAGTCCTCCTCCTCCAACTGGTATAAACACTGTTTCAACATCTGGGCAGTCCTCGAGTATTTCTAGGGCTATGGTGCCGTTGCCAGTAATCATCATCTGGTCTCCCCAAGGATTTAACCATGTATATGGCTCTTGCTTCCAGCCCTCATTCAATGCAAAGTCTAGTTGTTGCGCAAAAGGCATCATTACTGGTGTTACTCCATACTGTTTAATTGCTTTGACTTTCACTAGAGGAGTTGTATCAGGTAATATACTCCTAGCTTTAACATTTAACAGGCGAGATACGTAACCAAGAGCTTGAGCTGTATTGCCTGCGCTATGAGTGCTGAGCCCGCATGCCAATTGTTCTTTCGTGAGAGAAGCGGCCCAATTATAAACACCCCTGATCTTGTACGACCCAATAGGTTGTAAAGTTTCGACCTTAAGGGATATATCATCTGCATAATCATAATTACCTAGGTCAACTATAGGCGTTCTTATACAGATATTATTTAACGTCTGTACAGCTAATTTTACTGATTCAATTGTTGGTGCTTGCACAAGGGGGCCGCCCAAACTTGTTGATTTATTTTGCAGAGACATAATTATTTGATCCTTACTCTTGCTTTTAAGATGACTGTGATTATACTTGAGCAATAAGTTTCAAAATTCGTTTTTAAAAAGGATTTGTCAATGGATAAGAAAAGCTTTGAGACCATAAGTTTAATTGATGGGTTACATTCCACTCCGTCCAGAAGATACCTGTCTGACACTCCAATACCGGACGAAATTATATGGAACATTATTGATGCCGCCATACGAGGCCCTTCAGGTGGAAATAAACAAGGTTGGGTATGGATGGTGATTAGAGATAAAAACACTAAAACAAAAATTGCTCATTGGTATCTTAAAAACTGGAATAAGGTATATGGAATTAGGAGAAAAGAAATACTATCTGGAATCGACGATGATGCACTAGGGCCAAAAAACTTCCTGAGCGCAGATCACCTGGCAAATCATATACAAGATGCTCCGTTATGGATTATTCCAGTTCTAAGAGATGTTGCTGATTCTCAAGATCCTAGAGTCGGATCATCTATTTATGGGGCAGTTCAAAACTTAATGTTAGCAGCAAGAGCATATGGGATTGGATCAACGCTAACAGCGCTTCATTCTACAAATGAAACTCAAATTAAAAGCCTCCTTAACCTTCCAGATGATGCCTTAACAATGGCAATAATTCCTCTTGGGTATCCAGTTAAAGGTAGGTGGTCTCAGCCGAAAAGAAAGTCGGTAGAAGAAGTTACTTATTGGGAATCTTGGAATGTAAAAAGAGATAGGGCCAAATATTAGAACAATAAATTGTAATTCCTGTTAGTTTTTAGATTGAATGGCTCTTATTAAGAGCTTTGGATATACTTAAGCTGAAATTGTAAAAAAAGGAGTTCCTTATGTCGAAAACTGATAAGCCAAAATGTGATAGGCCAAACTGTACATGCGACCCATGTGAATGCGACCCATGTGAGTGTTAAAGCGATAAATACATAACTAGTAATAAGGAGTTAACCGTGTCAAAGTCAGAGAGGACAGGGAAAATACAAACTGTGCTTGGGTTAATCGATCCAGATGATATGGGAGTAACTTTGGCTCATGAACATTCATTAATTGATTTGTCTTGCTATTTTGACATGCCTGAAGAAGCTACTGAGCGGTGGTATGTGGACCAACCGGTGACCATGGAGATTTTAGGCTCGGTAATGAAGCGTCTATTTAGTAACAAAGATGTTGCGAACCTATGCGATGAAAAGCATCAAACAGAGGAATTGTATAAATATTACCTTTCTGGAGGTAATTCATTAGTAGATACGACTTCAAATGGCATTGCTAGAGATCCTTTGGCTCTAACCAGGATGTCGCGAGCTACTGGGCTTAACATAATAATGGGAGCATCGTATTACGTTCCACTTTCTTACCCTGATGACATTCACGAAAAACCTGAGCAAGATATTACCGATTCGATAATTAAAGATGTAACGGTAGGAGTTAAAGATACTGGAGTTAAATCGGGCATCATCGGAGAGATAGGTAATTTCTGGCCAACAAATGAGACATCCAGAAAAATCCTCAGAGCTTCAGCGCATGCGTCAGTTGAGACTGGTGCTGCAATTTCTATTCATCCAGGGGGACATCCAGACGCGCTTTTGCATCATTTAAATGATTTAATTGAAGCTGGAGCTGATCCTACCAGGATAATTATGGGACACTTAGATGTATTCCCTTATTCTCCGGAAGTAGTTAAGGAAATTGCTGAGACCGGTGCCACCCTAGAGTTTGATCGTTTTGGTAGTGAAAACACCAATACCCCACAAGAAGGAGGCCATGATATAGCCTTTCCTTCTGACGTTCAGAGGATAGAGCGTATAGAGAAATTGATAGAATGGGGGTATGAAAGTCAAATTGTTGTTGCCCAGGATGTCTGTCTAAAAACTGATTTAGTATCACATGGTGGAGGAGGGTATATTCATATTCTTGACAGCATTATTCCACGGATGCGTAAACGTGGATTCTCTACCAAAAATATCGACAATATTTTGATCGAAAATCCAAAACGACTATTAACATTTAAGTAATATGGCGTTATTCGGAGAGGTGTATGACACCTTTATTTGAAATTATAGATGTTGAGATATTACTTTGCTGGCACCATGAATCATTGGAATATTGGTCCAACCGAGGAGAGTCTTCATCAAAAATTCTTTACGGTAGACGGCACAAATCTAATATTTTTAAAGCAGTTAAAAACAAGATGCAATTCGGTTTTGCAGAGCTGGATTTAAATTCCAATATTATTGAGCTGTCAGATAAATCCGTTACATGGGCGAAAATATATCCAGAGTGGTTTGATAGGCCTGATTGGGATGACTTGGGAGCACAAAGAACTATTGACCACAGGATTCAGTCGCTGATTAATAAAGGCTTTATTCAAAAAGTGCCAAGAGTAATGATGGGACACAGTAGGGATATGTACAGGATGGAATTAGAAGAACTTACACGAGTTGAATGGGAAATACTGAATGAGATAAGCAGCTTAGAGCCTAAACATGATTTTGCAGTTCCAAATGCTACCCAATTCAATAAGGTGCTCAGGGTCAACGTTTAACAATTTAGTATCAATTCATTCAGCGGACATTATCTAGAAGATAATGGGCCTTCAGTGGTTTAAAACGTGGTATCAAAATATCGTCCAACCACCATCTACAATTAGGTTTTGACCTGTAATCCAGTTGCCTGCTGGTGAGGCAAATAAAGCAGCAGCGCCTTTTAAATCATGCGGTTTGCCCATTTTGCCAATCGGCTGTCTATTCACCATTCGGTTAATCATTTCTTTTTTAACAGTCGGTTTTGGTATTTGTCCTGGACTAATGCAGTTAACGGTTATTCCATGCTCTCCTAACTCAGCAGCTAACGCTTTAGTTAAATTAATGACGCCACCTTTTGCAGCAAAATAACCAATGGAAGACCTTTTGTGATTAAGGCCTTTATATAGTCTCTTATCTGTTCCCATCACTCCATGAACTGAACCGATAGTGATGATTTTTCCATGTCCTTGCTTAATCATGACTTTTGCAGCCGCTTGGGCGCACATAAAAGTTGTATCGATATTCATGGATATGGTGTCCCTGAATGCTTGTGTAGAAGAGGAAGGGAAATCATTATCTGGAGTTGAACCTCCCGCATTACATACAAACACATCTAGTTTTCCATGGGTTTCTATTACTGATTTAATTAATGAGTTGACGTCACTTTCAATTGTTGCATCGCATTGTAATGCGTATGCTTTGAGTCCTGCTGACGTAAGTTGAGCAGACATTTCTTTACAATTGTTTAAGTTTCTACTTGCAACTATTACAGTGGCGCCTAATTCACATAATGATTCTGAGATTGCTGCTCCTAAGTGCGTGCCACCACCAGTTACTATGGCAATAGAACCTGACATGTCAAATAGTTTCTTTAACGTGGTCAAGTTATCAATCACAATCCTTTTTCAAGTTGAGCGTCTTGCCATGGGTAATCGACTTTATCTTTATAAAAACGATCCGGGTTTTCTATTGCCCAAATCTGCTTTCTAATAATGTAATTATTGGGGTCAATTGATATGGCTTTACGCCATATTTCTACTGCCTCTTGCGGCTTTCCGTCATTAAGTAATTGCTGGCCCACTACAAATAAGGAATTTGCTTTTTCATGAATGGATTGTTCAAATGATTCTACTTGTAAACTCCTGAATTCTTTTCCGGATGACCAATTTTGAAGCAAAGTTCTTTTATTAGGTTCCTTTATGTTGAACGTTCCTAATTCGATGTATTCTACTTTTCCATCTGAGTTTATGAGGTAAACGTTAGGAATAGCTTTGAATCCATATAATTGACCCATAACATTTTTTTCATCAACTAGTGTAGTTAGAGTCGTTTCAGCTTTTTGCAAGTAGAATTTTGGTTTTTCAGGACCTTGAACATCCATAGCTATAGTGATTACCGTAACGTTTTTTTTATTGTCGTTTGAGAATGTTTGCCAAACTGGCAATTGAGCTCTGCAAGCTCACCAAGACGCCCAAAAAAATAAAGCAACTTTATCGCCTGAGTAATCTGAAAGATGAATATCTTTGCCAGTCACCGAAGGTAAACAGAAGTCAGGAGCGGTATCTCCAACTTTTACGTAGCCAATTTGCCTGTCCATGTCTAATTCCTTTATACAAATAGTAATTAATCTTTTGCATTATAAGAGTGTTATTCCTATTATGGCCAGTACTGTGATAGTTATGGCAATAGATTTTACAAAAAGACGCTTAGGGCTAATATTTTCATTGAGAATCCTTAATTTCCCAGTACTTAATAGGCTGCTGCAAAGGAATACCCATACTGGAGCTGTCGCAAATAAAGTTGCTACTAATGCTACAGAGCTACCAATTTTCATTGAAGTCAAAAATGCCATATGACTCATAGGTAAAATTACGCCTTCTACTACTAAAACGAAAATCACAACCTTAGGTTTTTTAACGGTAGACCAAAATTTTCCAAATGAATCTCGTCTAATGTTAAAAAATATAGGTACTGCTGCTCCTACTCGCTGAGCCCAGAAAGCATTCTCAGCGGTGATCTCTTCGAGTGCATAACCACTGATTACCTGTGAGAGCCCAGATAATGCCGCGCAAACCAATAGCCCCCCTGCCATGTATATCTTGGTTCTATCATTACTGTTTTGAGATGGCTCCCTGGAGAGAATCATTATCCCTAAAATGGCTAATATGATTGAGCTCCATTGAAAGAGGGTAAGAGATTGATCTAATAATAACAAAGCGAAAATTCCAACAAAAATCGGACTGGTATTAAATATCGAAAAACTAATCGATGCATCTGTATTTTTTAGGATTCGATAAAATGTTGTAATGGCGACTCCATACATTGCCCCGCTACCAAAAATAGCAACTATATGTGTTGTGGGTACCCCTTCATCAAATGGGTACAGTATCCCAAAAATTATGCCGTATACAATAAGACATACCCCCAGCCACATCATTAGAGTAGTTGCATCTGGTAGATAGCGAAGTGACAGGATTTTTTCGCCTGTGCCGCCGATCCCGATTAGTGCTGCAGCTAAGATTGCTAATGCAATCCAAGACTCAGTTGGTAAAAATGAAAGAAACATTTAATAAAAAGTTAAAAAGGGCATAAGATTTAGGTATTACAAATCCTGAAATAGATATTTAATCTATTATATGAGTGATTAGATAAATAAGTGTTGAAATCCATTAGCTTTTAAAGGAATAAAAAATGTTAATTGCGTTACTAGTTGGAGCAGGAGGCTTTATTGGCGCTATAGCAAGATACAGCATACATTTAGGGTATGGTAAGTTATTAAATGACCAATGGGTACCATATGGGACTTTAACAGTGAATGTTGTTGGGTGTCTCTTTATAGGACTTGCGGCAGGCTTGATAGATCATAAGCAGGTCGCCACTGCAGAAATGAGAGCATTCATACTAATAGGAATTCTCGGTGGATTTACCACGTATTCTGCTTTTGGATATGAAACTATATCTTTAATTAGAGAAGGCAATATCACTCCAGCAATTGTAAATGTTGTAACGCAGATAGTATTGGGGCTATGTGCTGTTTGGATTGGTTACAAAATAGCAACAGTCGGATGATTTACTGATTCAGGAATTTAATAACTGCAGGAGACACCAAGTCCTGTCGTTCTAGTTGAGGTACATGAGCTGCTTTATCAACTATCAAAACCTCAGAATTTGGCAAAAGGTTTTTGAAATCATTTGCATATATTGGTGGTACTAACCCATCTTGTTTCCCCCAAACGATAAATCCAGGAGCTTTGACTCTGTGAATACGCCTAGTTAATCCTTTTTCAGGTATTGGCCAAATAAATGCTGCTGAACATGCTAGAGACCATGATCTTCTGATTTCTTCATCTTGTCTTTCAATCTTATCTTCAGGCATTTTAAATATTTCAGTTGCAACCTTGCCTTCAGGCTCGTAAAAGCATAGAGGTATTAATTTATCAGGTGTTAATCTCATCCAATCTTCAACAGGCTGCTCATCGCGCCATAACCCGATTGATGAAATGAGTACAAGTTTACTAACTCTTTCAGGATTTGTGGATGCTAATTCAGCTGCGAGCATTCCGCCAAACGAATGCCCAATTACTGCGGGAGAATTTAATCCTAACTGGTCAAATAATTCATAGTAGTGAAGCATCAATTCCCAAAGTCCTCGGATTTCTCTTACAGCATCCGGGTCGCCTTCGGTACCTGGAAGCGATGGGGCATAAACTGTAAAGTGTTCCGCCAGGTCATCTAGGAATGGGTCCCAAGTCGGCCCGCCTGCTCCATGAAGAAATACAACAGGAGGTCCACTTCCGGCTTGATGCACATGAGATTCAACTCTGCCATTCATAGTTTTTAGTACAGTTTTAGAAACATTTGATTTATTCATGCGGTTATAGTTTCCTCAGCTCTTTTTGCACCTTGTGGCCACCAATGATTTTCCCAGCCCTGATCATCCCAAATATTCCTGATTTTAGGCAAGACTTCCTCGCCAAATATCTGAATATTTTTCTTTGTTAATTCATGTGGCATTGAACCGAGATGCATCAATGCCATTAGATTTCCACAATTTAGATCTTTTATAACGTCCTCTAATTGCTGCTTAACAGATTCCGGACTGCCAGCAACGATAAATCTGTTATCAATATAATCTTGAAATTTCCAATCTTTTCTTTGAGCGGCAAGATCGGCTGGGATGCCGTAACCTCCAGCCCGTGTTGCTTTAACTAGACTACTGTGATCTATATGCCCCGGTGCCATAAAGAAATGTAATGGGGTGTGAAGAGATTTTTCGTAAAAGTATTTAACATGCTCAAAATATTGCTCCTCAGCCTTTGCATCCGTTTCAGCGACTAATACCAACTGTAAAAAGCCAAGTCGGTAAGGGTTCGCATCTTTACCTAGTTCATCAAGACGTTCCCAGTATTTATCTACATTCTTCTTGGCAAATTTACTGCCGAAATAACTTAGAAAACAGTAACAATAATCACGCTCGGCTACCCAATCAACCGTTGATTTACTTCCTGTACCAGGCACCCATATTGGTGGATGTGGCTGCTGAATAGGCTTAGGCCAAGTATTAACGTATCTTAGTTGGTTGTATTTTCCGTTAAAAGCAAATACATCTTTTCTAGTCCATGCTTCAATGATAAGGTCGTGGGCTTCGCGAAATCTTTCTCGCTGTTCAATAGGAGTTATACCGTAACACCAATTTACGTCGCAAGAGCTACCAAGTGGCATTCCGGCAACTAACCTTCCACCGCTAATTCCATCTAACATTGCGTACTCCTCTGCTATGCGTTGAGGAGGGTTAGTAGGAAGTGTGGATCCCATAACAACTATGGCCGTATCCTTAGTGTTACGTGCCAACGCAGATGCCATAATATTAGGCGAGGGCATAAATCCATATGCGTTTTGATGGTGCTCATTCACACATATTCCATCAAATCCCATTTGAGCGCCAAATTCTAATTCATCAAGCGTCCAATTGTAGTACTGGCCAACTCGAACAGGATCAGCTAGTTCTGCCCATGGTGGTGTAACCCATACAGAATCGTATCGCTTTTCAAAATCCTGTGGCAGTTCACGATGCGGCATAAGGTGGAACATCGATACTTTCATGTTTATAGCCCCTTAATTAAAAACTTAATAGTTTGACTTACGAATTGAAGATTATTTGGTCAATGTTTTGCGAGAGTATAACATTATTTGTTATTTTTACGTTAGTTTCAGTTAAGAAACGCACTGATTATTAGATATTATGACGTAAAACGTATCTAATAAAAGATTTTGTTTAAGCGACAATCTTTAGTGTAAACTTTTAACTACTTGTATATATAAATGAAAAATCTAATTGAAACCACCACAATTGAACGTAACTGGATAGAAAACACTTTGTTTCCACAGTGTGAGTATTTTCGCCTTAAAAAAGGCACAGGCCGAGAACTTGAAGGTAAATCTCTTTATTGTTTATTTTATGACCCTAGTTTCATAACAAGAGCTTCTTTTCAACGGGCCATGCATTTGTTAGGAGGGCAGTTTTATCAGACTGAAAATGCGTCTCAGTCATTCCCTGTAACTGAAACCAAACATATTGATAATGTAGTAGCTATATTACATAGTTTGCGGATGGATGCAGTTGTAATACGGAGTAACGAAGCTAATGTAATGAGGGAGGCTGCTGGCACTGATTTAATACCAGTGGTCAGCGGGGGTGGGACACATGATCATCCAACACAAGCTTTGGCAGATCTTTACACTTTGCATTTAGAAAGAGGATCTATCGATGGAGCACATGTAGCGATTGCAGGTCGCATCGAACATCGGAATGTAAATGCTTGGATTCTCGGATTATCTCTTTTCCGAGATATAACTATTAGTATGTTTTCTTTAAGTGGGGCCATAAATCCAGAAATATTGCAGTTATGTGCCGAGCGTGGGATTAAGCTTAAATACGTAAATTCGATGAATGAGATAAAAGATGCAGACGTCGTCTATCTAAACGCTCCGAGAACGGAGGCTCATACAGCCTTATTGAGATCTAGGGGAATACCAACGATAAGTATAAATCAAGAATTTATGAATTCTCTTCATGACAAAGCAATCGTTATGAACCCTATTCAACGTAGCGGGGATTTCTCTATAGAAGTTACAGATGAAAGATTGGCATTTTACCGGCAATCAGAAAATGCTTTGATTGTTAGGATGGCTGTCTTGAATGAAATATTGGCTTAAGCCACTTCAATCGACCCCGGTGGACTAATGTCCGATGGTTGTTGGTTAAATTCTGGTGTTAGAGTGCCAAGATATTTACCAAAGTTTGAATGCATAAAAGCACTTTTTATTATTTTCCCATGCCAATCGAAGGAAACTTCATTGGATTCTAAAATATCCTCTCTCACATCATCGGTCATCAGTTTAGAAATCAAAAATTCGATTTGAGAATCTTTTAAAGACTCAAACACTCGTCTTGCGAAATTCCCTAACCTGATTTCATTACTTAGAATTTTTTTCCATTGTGATTCGTATTGTTTCAATTGTTTTGATGACAAGTCATCTTTACGCAATGCGTCGATTAAAGTTTGAGCTGCTAACTGGCCAGATATTAAAGAATAATAAATCCCGCCTCCTGTTGTAGGTTTCGTTAACCCTGCTGCGTCACCTACGGATAGTGCCCTGTTACTGTATGTTGGTGTTGATGGACTCACAGGGATACCCCATCTTTGTTCAGGACTTTCTGTTTTCTTAAGGTATCCTTTGGACTTCAATATTTTTTTCAAATTATTCATATCCCCATTCAACTTGTGAGACGTTGCCAAACCTACTAAGGCATGGTTATTTTGAGTTGGTACTAACCAACCAAATGAACCATGCCCAACCTGTGATCCAAGGAACACGGTAGGTCTTGAAAGTTGTTCTGTATATACAATAGTTTGACACCCAGTCAAAAACTTTTTACTCCCACTGTTACCTAGTCCAGCCATTTTTATAAGAGGCGAACCAAATCCCGTAGCTATTATTACTGCTTTGCTGATGTTTGTTCTCTGCCGGCCATTGATCTCGCTTACAACTGAGACTTCTTTATCCGTAATATTTAAAGAAACAACTTTCTCGTTAAGATGATAAATGGCTCCTGTGTTAGATGCTTTTTCCGCAAAAGACCGCACATATGAAATCCGATTGATTACGTAGGCTTGAGGATTTTTATGGTTAACTAAATAGTTTTTGCCTGATGGGGAAACAATATTTGCGCTTGAAGTTGATTGGTATATATCGTTTTGTAATGGAGGAAATTCATTGAAGCATGATTGCCCTATTATGCCTGTGCATAGTTTATCTCCGATTTTAGTTCTCCAATCATAAACTTCAACCGAAAAACCAGATTTGGCAATATTTAGCGCTGCGAGGTTCCCTGCTGGGCCTCCACCTATGATGATTACGTCGAGCAATCTGCACTCATTAACATGTTTAACACAGGTTTTAATCCTATCTCAATATAACTGTACTTGCCAACAAGTTTTCAGCTAAATTGATCATTGACTTAATAGGTCAGAGCGATAAGCCATTATAAAGTCGTTTATGTGAAGCCTACCTATGGAATGTGTCCACCATTCGATAGTGACTAGATCCCATTCTAAAATTATCTTAGGGTGGTGGTCTTGTTTTTCTGATTCGATGCCAACTTGGTTTACAAAAGTTAATGCAGATCTAAAATCAGTAAACGTATATTGATTTACAAGATGAGGAGGATCAGTTTCATAAGAAACTATCCAATTAGGTATTTCTTTGAGAAATTCTTTAATATCTGGTTCTTGTAATTGTGGTGCATTAGATTTAACTTTGACGCAATCTTTGTTCAGTAATGACATTTATACTTCCCTATTTAGTTTTATTGAAGAGAGTGCACGCTTGATGCCAGTAAAAGCTTAATGGAAAAATCATTGCAGCTCAAATCTGTAATAATGGAGTTTATCAAATGCAAAAACTGTTAAATCAATTTGTTATTCTGCCAATACGAGATCAATTGGTATCCTTAGTTATATACCCTGATTTTCGGTATATTTGGCTTACTGGAATATTTTCATTTGGCGGGATGTGGATTTTTACTGTAACCGCCACATGGATGGCGGTGGAAAAGTCAGGCAGTTCAACATGGCCTGGGATAATTGCATTTTCAAGCCTTTTGCCATTTTTAATCTTCTCTGCCCTCGGAGGATTTTTTGCTGATCGATATAACCGTAAAAACATAGTAATAATAACCTGTGTTGGGAATACAATTTTGGCAATATTAATTGTCCTTGGGGTTGTTATGGGTATTTTAGATCTATGGCATTTAGCTGTTGGGGCATTTATTGCTGGCGGACTCAGAGCCTTAATGGAACCTGCAATACAAGCTTTGATTCCTAATCAAGTCGCCGAAAAACATATGTTAAATGCTATAACTTTGAATGCCTTAACCCATCATGGCTCAAGATTTTTCGGATTATTAATTGCGTCACCATTGTTAGCTAGTGGGGTCGCGATATCAATTTCAGGGTTGACCATTGCTCCAGGCGGAACAGAAACTGTCCTTATATTGAGCGCAATCTTCACAGCGCTCAGTGCTATAAGTTCTATGTTTTGCACAACCATTTCATATGGAGAAATAACTTCTAATGCTGAAACAAGAGATGTGATTAAAGAAGCCAATCACTCGTTTTTGGACATTAATAAAAAGTTGTCAGATATTTTAAGTGGCATTGGATATGTTGCTGGGGGAATGCTAGAGGGATTTAAGTTTATATATTCACATAGAGTAATTTCAATTTTTATTATGTTAGTGGCTTTTCATTGCGCATTAGTTATGTCTTTTGAGTCAATAATGCCTGTTTTCTCACGAGATTCACTTGGAGCGACCGATGGATCAATTCTTGGTTATTTAGTTATGGCTTTTGGTGGTGGGTCAATAGTGGGGGTCTTATTAGTAGCTGGTTTAACTAAGGAGAAGCATAAAGGTTGGGTGCTTCTTTTTGCTGCAATAGGAAGTGGAATCTCACCTATACTAATGGCATTAATGCAAGAGACAGGCTTATCCATGCTGTTCGCAGGTTTAATGGGGGCAACTCAAGCTAGCTTTATGGCTATTACTAATGTCTATGTTTTGACAGAGAGTCCGGATAGGCTACGAGGCCGTGTCTCTAGCTTGTATGTGTTGCATGCTGGTGGCATAATGGCATTCTCGAATTTAGGGTATGGCTTTTTGGCTGATTTATTTAATGCTCGTGTTATATTTATAATTACTGGGTTAATATTTGTAATATTTTTAATGGCTATATCCACCTCAATCCCAAAATTAAGAACTATATATAGAACTGGGAAAGCAACTGTTTAATGTCATCGAGTGTTAAAAAAGCAGTGATACCTTCGGCTGGCCTGGGGACCAGGTTTTTTCCTGTTACACGAGCAGTCTCAAAAGTCATGTTGCCAATTTTAAGCGTACCTACAATTGAGTTTGCAGTAAGGGAATTGAAAAACAGTGGGGTTAGTAAGATAGCTATTATCGTAAGTGAACTAAACTCTGATATTCATAAATATTTTGAAAGCGTTCATGATGTTGATATTGAATTTATATTACAAGAGAAGGCGAATGGTTTAGGTGATGCGATTCTTCAAGCTGAAAAATGGGTTAATGGGGAACCGTTTTGTGTAGTGCTACCTGACGATGTAATTTTTAATGAAAGCCCGACAATTGAAGAGATGATTAAAATTCATTCTCAGTTTAAGTCGAGCGTAGTTGCACTCAAAGCCGTTGAACCTGAAAAGATACCCTTTTTAGGTGTTGTAGAGTCTCAAGAGATTGATAAATCCATGCATAGAATTAATAGATGTGTAGAAAAACCTCAATTAGCAGATGCCCCATCAAACTTGGCAATAATTGGCAGATATATTTTTACAAATGATATTTTTGGCTACATTAGTAATACTCCTAAAGGGGCATTGGGTGAGATACAAATAACCGATGCAATTAACGCTCAGGCTGTGAAGAATTCTGTTTTTGGGTATAAATTTCCCGGGGAACATTTCGACACAGGTAATCCTGACGGTTTACTACAGGCCTCGATAGCCTATGCTGTTAAAGATGTGGGAAAAGGGCCCAGACTGATAAGTTTCATTAAATCATTGAATATCTAAATATTGTCAGTAAAATCCTTTGACATATATACTGCAAGTCATTAGGATTCCGTAATCTAAAGTAGTCATTTTGGGGAGAAGAAAATTGAGCAAGATAATTCAAAATATTATCACCGAATTTAATAATATTTCTGTATGGAGGCAGTGCCTCGCAGAATTCTTTGCAACAGGGCTCTTCGTTTTCATAGGAGCAGGTGCCGTAGCCGCTAGTGGCATAGCTAGTTCAGGGGAATTGGACACGGGTAGGCTAGTGGTAATAGCTCTAGCACACGGATTGGCTATTTGTTTACTTGCGTATTCTGTGGGACACATATCGGGCGCTCACCTTAACCCTGCGATTACGATAGCAGCAATTATAAATGGCAAAATTGGCTGGATAAGAGGTCAAATATATATATCAGGACAGATTGCTGGAGGTATTGTCGCTGCTTTAATACTAATGGCAGTTATTCCAGACGTGAATGAAGGGAATTTAGGTGCACATGGACTAGGAGAAGGAGTCTCTGTAGGTATGGGATTTACCATAGAGCTAATATTTACTTTCTTATTATCCTTTGTGGTCTTTGCTACAGCTATGGATAAAAGAAGTCATGGAGCTATGGCTCCGGTAGCAATTGGCATAACGGTTGCTGTTGTCCACCTCGTAGCAGTCCCTTTAACCGGCGCAGGCATTAATCCTGCAAGAAGTTTGGGACCTGCAATTGTCTCTGGTTTCTGGACGGATCATTGGATATATTGGGTTGCTCCAATACTTGGAGCTATATTAGGGGGAACGTTATATCAATTTATTTTTGCAAAAGAAATAGAGTCTAACTAATAGGATTGCCAGTTAACCAGTCAAAAATAAATTTTGTAGCTTCACAATCATCTTCGTTATAAGTTAGGATTTTGGTTTTGCTTTCGATATCAGTTCCTTTAGATTGAATAAACTTAGCAAATAGCGCAATGGATCCCATAGCATCTACATCGCTTAGTCTCCAATTGAAGCCAAGATGCCGAGCAATCTCTTTTAACCCCTCTTTGTATATTGGGAAAGCGTAGCTATTTAACACAATAGGACGTAAATCGACCATTCTGTCTAATACAAAATTTACAATCTCATCGTTAATATTGAATCGTTGTCCCATAGACTTCAAGTGGGTGTATTCATAGTTATGCCAGTGAAAGAAAACAGGATCATCTAAAGATAAAGTCCATTCGAAAAAGTCTCTGGTGTTATCGGGTTCTTCCGCAACTGTGTCAGCGAAAAATGAGACAAATTGTGGAACTGAATTATTTTTTCTAACAATTGTTCCTATCAGATAATTCACCGTCGATGAGCCAGATTCAACTTTGTGTTCAGGACTACCTTCTAGATCGATAAATATTTGTGTGGCAGATTTTGGTAACTGAGGAACTAGTTGTTTAATATATATAGATTCGCTTGCTAGAGCTTTAGCACATGCACTTATTTTTCCAGCCGATGAAACTCCTATACCTTTAATATTTGTAAGTTCTTCTATTGATGCATCAGCTATTTTGTTTACAGTTTGAAGCCCGGCGTTGAACAATTGATCACGTTTTTTTGCTTTTATGCCAGGTACTAGAGATGCATCATTAGCTTTTATTGCAAGGTTATTCACGTATGATTCCCAAGGCCACCTTGCACCTCTTAACGTTGGTGCTATTTTTTCTCCATTAATAACTTTAATAAGAGATTGAATGGTTTCATTTAGAAGCTCGTCCCACTCCTCTGTGTAGTATGAAAATTCTTCTAGATTACCATTTATCACGTAAAAAATTGATGGAGTGAATCCTTGTATTTTCCCTATCATTCGATTGTAAATCGCTGCCTGAAGTATGTGAGAAGTCTTGATGTTTATAGCTGACTTAATTTCAATTATTTCATATGAGTGATTGCCAAAAACTGACGGTTTATCATTTACTTTTCTCATTACGTCAGGGCGTCCACTAATATCTAAATCCTTACAAATTAATGGCATGTCTAAAATTCCAAGCACCTTCTGATTCATTAATTCGAGTACTTGTTTAAATCCATCAGCCTCTAAGGTGAACGGCAGATTTGTTGCTCCGTTAAACAAGGTTTCGTTCACAAAGTTATGATGCTTCTTTCCTTTGGAAAACATTAATTGTTGGAATTCAGTAATAGGGTCCTTATTGTTTGAAGATACATGGTAATCACACCAAACATTTATTGGAGTTTCGGAAAAATTCTGTATTATATGAGCCTTAATGGTTGGTGATGCGCTTACGTTTACGTTTGCATTTAATGAGAATATATATTCTAAGTTTATTGCATTAAGTTCGGTCATCTTCTCCTACTTTTCTTGTGTGGCGGATGTGCTTTGGTCAACTAGCTCTATCAGATCAACGGCTTTACGCTTTTTAGATTCATCTCTGGAGCTTAACCCTTCGTCAAACATTTGCAAGCAAAATGGGCAAGACACCGCTACGGTGTCAGCTCCTGTTTCTAAGAATTGATCTGTCCGCATATGATTAATGCGTGTTCCTTGATTCTCTTCTAGCCAGGCATGACCTCCACCAGCACCACAACAAAAACCCTGTTGTCTATTTTTTTTCATCTCCAACAAATTTAAACCTGGAATTGAAGTTGCTATATTTCTAGGTTCTTCGTAAATGTTGTTATGCCTGCCCAAGTAGCAAGAATCGTGATAAGAGACGTTTTCTTTTATCTCTCCGATAACTTTAAGTTTTCCAGTAGATATAAGCGTGTCAACGAATTTGCTGTAATGAATGACTTCAAAATTTCCGTCTAAGTGAGGATATTCATTTTTCATTACATTAAAGCAGTGTGGGCATAATGTGATTATTTTCCTTACTTTATGAGTTTTTAAAGTTTCAATAGTCTGACTTGCTATATTTTGATATAGATACTCATTTCCCAATCTCCTTGCAGGATCGCCTGTGCATGTTTCCTTTTGACCTAAAACAGCGAAATCAACTTTTGCTCTTTGAAGTACCCTGGATAAAGACCTAGCTACTGTGTGGCCTCTTTTTTCCAGAGCAGATGTACAGCCGATCCATAAAAGATATTCTGCGTTAGGATTTTCATCAACTGTGCGCACATTCATATCCTTCATCCAATCTGTTCTATTGTAGGTTGTACCTCTCCAAGGATGGCCTCTCTGTTCCAAGCTAACCAAAGCTGCTTGTCCTGTTTCCGGTATTTCAGCTTTTTCCATCACTAAGTGTCTACGGATATCAACAATTGTTTGCACGTGTTCAACCCCAACTGGACATTCAGCCACACATGCCCCGCAAGTTAAGCAATCCCAAATTGCCTCTTTAGGTATGTTGTTAGGTACTAATGGGTTATTGCCCTCAATACTTTCACCCTTAATTATGGACGGACCTACTTCTTGCATATGATCTTTTAGATTGGCAACAATGTGCATCGGGGATAAAAGTTTGCCGCTGAAGTTAGCTGGACATACATCACTGCACCGACCACATACAGCGCAAGCATATCCGTCAAGTAGTTGCTTCCAAGTGAAATCTTTAATATTAAAGGCCCCGAAGGATTCGGCAGTTTCTAGGTTAGGAGTTGTAAGAGTTCCTGGGGTTTCCAATGACCGGAAAAAGAAGTTAAAGGGAGCACCTATTAGATGTGTGTGTTTTGATAAAGCGATTACTATGGAAAATGACAGAATTATAAGTAAATGTAACCACCAGCCAATCTCATGAAGAATTATTGCAGTACTTTGAGGCATGTTAGATGAAATAAAAGCTTTGCCAATAGCTTTGCCGATCAAAGCTTCTGCATGGGGTCCTTTGCCATAACCAACTACATAAAAAGCTTCAGTTAAAATTGTTAAGCTCATTAGTAATGTAATAAAAGTGAGTATTACAGCTGCATCAAGTTTTTGAGTTAAATCAAATGAAAGCCTTCTTGGAGTTTTCCACCATCTTCGCCCAACTCCAAGAAGTATAACTAATAAAAATATTAAAGCTAATACGTCTAGATATGACACAAAAATTCGAATCCCCTTGTCGGTCAATATTGTTTCGGAGAATCGATGCCAAATCGAATCTCCGAATATGAATAATATGTAACTTAAAGCGAAGGATAAAAACCCCCAAAATATAAAGAAATGTGCGAGACCAGCGACATCAGTTTTTATTGAAAAACTTTGTAAAACTTTACTCTGACCAAAAACAGGATTCAATATGCCAATAAAACGTTCTAATTTATTATCTAAAAGGTTGGATTTTTTACCAAGCAGGATTAGCCGGATCGCGTCTTTATACAATATAAAAGTCGCGATACCGAAAAAAACTGCTGTTAAGGCGTAAACTCCAACCCAGATTGGGATGGTGTTAAATAGTATGTCGGGATGACTCATTTAGGTATGTCTTTCTATTTTAGTTCGCCAATTATTTTAAGTTTATCTGAATATGACTAGTATTAAAGCTGTGATTACGATCCAAATGGTTACAGTGCCGAATAAGTGTTTATCCGTTAATAGTAAATCTTCTGGTGATTCACCAAGGTTTTTAAAGTGCACTAGATACACATATCTAAGCAACCCATATATTACAATTGGTATTGTTAATGACATGAGGAAATTATTCGGTAAATTAGATGCCGCAAAAGTATAAGTTGCGTAAACGACTATAGTCGATATTATAGCTAATACAGCCACGCTATCAATTAGCTTTATTGAGTAAGCTCGCATACTTTTTCTTTGTAAATGAGCCTTGTCTCCAGAGGTTGATAACTCACTTTTTCGTTTACCTAATGCAATTACAAGCGCACCTAACCCAGTACATAAATAAAGCCATAGTGATATAGGTACATCCACTACGATGGCACCTGCAATTGCTCTTAAAACAAATCCAGCACTGATGCTAAAACAATCGATAAGAACCAAGTTTTTTAAACCTATCGAATATAAAATCATTAAAGATACATACCCGATTACGACCCACCCAAAGTTTATATTTATAAAAAAGGAAAAGATTAATCCGGGAATAAAAAGCGATGTGGCAGCAATTATAGCAATGCGCTTTGATAGTTTTCCTGAAGCAATTGGCCTCATAGACTTTACGGAATGGATACTATCTGTCTCATAATCAAGCACATCGTTTATTAGATATACAGAGCCGGATATGATTGAAAACACAATGAATGCGATAATTGAATTTATCAGCATGTGATCTAATGTTGACCATCTAGCTATATCCCATGATTCTTGCACACTAAACAATAACGCAAAGAACACGAGTAAGTTTTTACTCCACTGCTTTGGCCTCATAGTTACCAATATCGCAGTTACTACGTCCGATATTTGCTGGTTTGAACCGTTTTTGTATTGTTTTTGTTTATTCATTGCCTGATAATTGTTGTGTATAGAGCATTAATTTTACATTTCTATTGACATATATACTGTCTTCTTTTTACAACTTTTTGTTGTCTTATTGGATTGGTAATGTTGAAAACGACGTCAATTATTAATTATCTAAGACTATTTTGTAAGTCATATTAAAACATAATGACTTAATCAAATATCATTAAAACACTAGGAGGATAGCGAATATGGCCGATTTCAAACCGCTAGGTAATAGGGTTGTGATTAAGCCGACGGAATCTGATGAACAGATTTCTGCTGGTGGAATTTATATCCCTGATACAGCTAAAGAAAAACCACAGGAAGGTCAAGTAGTGGCTGTAGGGCCAGGCAAGCTTAATGAAGATGGTTCCAGGAGTGAATTAGAGGTGTCGGTTGGAGACACTGTCGTATATTCGAAATACGCTGGTACCGAATACAAACAAGGTGATACAGAATATCTGATCGTTAGAGAAGACGATATTCTTTTTAAAAAATAGATTAATAGTGTTACCGGAATTGAAATTTTAGTTAGGTAACTTTTTCAGGAGGACTTTAATTTGGCTAAACAGATCAAATATAGCGAAGATGCGCGCGCTTCTATGATGGCAGGCATCAATAAACTCGCTGACACGGTTGGGGTGACTCTCGGACCACGTGGACGAAACGTAGTGTTAGATAAGAAATTCGGACCACCGCAGGTTATTTCAGATGGAGTAACCATTGCAAAAGAAATTGAATTAGAAGACCCGTTTGAAAACATGGGTGCTCAGCTTCTTAAAGAGGCTGCTTCTAAGACAAATGACGTCGCTGGTGATGGCACCACAACAGCCACCGTTTTAGCACAAGCAATTATTCGAGAAGGTTTCAAGAATATTGCAGCTGGTGCTAACCCAATGGCTCTTAAGCGCGGAATAGACATCGCAGTAGTGACTTTAAGGAAAGCAATTGGAGACATGTCTCAGCCCGTTGAAGGCAAGACTCAGATAGCTCAGGTTGCATCATTGTCTGCACACGATGAAATCATGGGAGACTTGATTGCTGAGGTTATGGAAAAGGTCGGAAAAGACGGTGTGATAACTGTTGAAGAATCAAAGGGACTCGATTATGAACAAGAGTTTGTAGAAGGGATGGAAATAGATCGCGGTTATATTTCTCCTTATTTTGTTTCTAATCCAGAAAGAATGGAATCTGAAATAGAAGATCCATATATATTAATCACGGATAAAAAGGTGTCTGCAGTTGCAGATATATTGCCTGCTCTTGAGAACATATTAAAGGTTACTAAGAACGTGGTAATTATCGCTGAAGATATTGATGGCGAAGCTTTGGCAACACTCGTGGTTAATAAGCTTCGAGGAACATTAAACATCTTAGGTGTTAAGGCTCCAGGCTTTGGCGACCGTCGTAAAGCTATGCTTCAAGATATCGCGATTCTCACAGGTGGAAATGTTATTAGTGAAGAAGTTGGTCGGAAGTTAGATTCAGTAGAAGTTGCAGATTTAGGCCGTGCAAGGAGAATAGTGTCTACTAAAGAAGATACTACTTTTGTTGATGGGGCAGGATCAGAAGCTGACATTGAAGGTCGAATTAATCAGATAAAAGCTCAGATTGAAGAGACTACTTCAGACTTTGATAGAGAAAAACTTCAAGAACGATTAGCTAAGCTTTCAGGTGGTGTTGCAATAATAAAGGTTGGCGCTGCTACAGAAATAGAATTGAAAGAAAAGAAAAATCGAGTTGAAGACGCACTTTCAGCAACCAGAGCTGCTGTTGAGGAAGGTATCGTGCCTGGTGGCGGACTAGCTTTATTGAGAGCTAGGCAAGCTTTGGATAAGTTGAAGCTAAAGGGCGATGATGCTACAGCAGTAGATATTCTAAAGGATGCATTGCAAGCTCCTATGAAGTTGATTGCAGAGAATACTGGTGTTTCAGGCGATGTCATTCTTGCTAAATCCTTAGAACAAGAAGGAGACATTGGTTACGATGCTGAAGTTGGAGATTTCACCCCATTGTTAGAGCGTGGGATTATGGATCCAGCTAAAGTAACTCGAGCAGCCATTGAAAATGCTGCTAGCGTTGCGGCTATGGTTCTTACAACTGAATCTTTAATTACAGATATTAAAGAAGACGCACCTGCAATGCCTGCCGCTCCACCGATGGACTACTAGAAAGTAGTAAAAATCAGTTAATTGGAAAGGCCTCCAGAATTCTGGAGGCCTTTTTCAATGTCATTAAACTCGGTTATCTAAATCGATATATCTTGACTGGAAAAGTATATACTCGTGACTATAATATAGGGTTGTTAAAAATCCTTAATAATCAGAATTTAATTTAAAAATATTAATTTGACAGATAATCATAACTTTTCACATTTGCATGTACATACCGAGTATAGTTTACTTGATGGACTTAGCCGCCTTGAACAATTAGTGAAAAGAGCTTCTGAATTAGGAATGCAATCGTTAGCTATAACCGATCATGGTGGATTGTATGGTGTAGTTGATTTTTATCAAATTGCAAAGAAGCACGGCGTTAAGCCAATAATTGGATGTGAGTTATATGTAGCGCCAGCTAGTAGGTTAGAGCGGAAAGCATCTGATAAAAGACCATACCATTTAACTGTTTTAGCTAAGGATAATACTGGATATAAAAACCTTGTTAAACTAGTTACATTAGCTCACCTAGAAGGATTTTACTATAAGCCCAGAGTAGATAGAGAAGCTTTAGAAAAATACAGTGAAGGCCTGATAGTTATGTCTGGGTGTCCAAGCGGTGAGGTTCCTCGTGCAATTGTTGAAGGGCGTTTGGATGATGCAAAGTCAGCTGCAACATGGTATCGAGACACCTTCGAAGATTACTACTTTGAAATAATGCGTCATGGCGACGTGCCTGACTTACCAGCTATCAATGAAGGATTATTGAAGCTTAAAGGCGATCTTAAAATCGATATAGTAGCTACTAATGATGCACATTATGTACTAAGAGAACACGCACCTTTTCAAGATATATTGATTTGTATTCATACCAATACTAATGTTAAAGATTCAAAACGACTACGTATGGAAGAAGATTCATATTATCTGAAAAGTCCATCTGAAATGGCAGAAATCTATCAAGATTTACCTGAGGCTATAGCAAACACTTCGGTAATTGCTGACAAATGCAATCTAGAGCTTGATTTTGAAACTTTAAGACTACCAGAGTATAAAGATACAGAAGGCAAAACATCAATTGAATACCTAACCGAGTTATGTGAAATCGGTTTAACGAATAAAATTTCTAATCCAAAGCAAAAAGAGCTAGATAGACTGCAATACGAATTAAGTGTCATTGAAGAAACTCATTTCCCTAATTATTTCTTAGTTGTTTGGGACATAGCTCGATTTGTGAGAAAGCACGACATATTTTTTGCGGTTAGAGGCAGTGCTGCTGCTAGTTTAGTGCTCTTTTGTTTAGAAGTAACAGATATTAACCCTTTAGATTTTGATTTGGTTTTTGAGCGATTTTTGAATCTTGAACGTAAAGAGATGCCTGATATAGACATGGATTTTCAGGACGATAGGCGTGAAGAGGTTATTAATTATGTCGTTCAAAAATATGGAGAAGATCATGTAGCTCAGATAATCACCTTTGGAACACTAGGTGCAAGAGCAGCGATCAGAGACTCTGGTAGAGCACTAGCCATGCCGTATCCTGATGTTGATAGAGTTGCTAAATTAGTGCCTCAAAAATTACATATAACATTAGATGAGGCTGTGAATTTAAGTTCAGAATTAGCTAGTTTGTATCAAAATGACCAAGCCGTAAATAAACTTTTAGATACAGCCAAAGGTGTTGAAGGGCTAACAAGGCATTCGAGTACTCACGCTGCTGGAGTAGTAATATCAAAGGAACCTTTAGAGGATTACATACCACTTCAAAGACCTGCTAATGGGCTTGAGAATGGAGTTAACACTACCCAGTATGCAATGAAACCCCTTGCAGATCTTGGCTTACTTAAGATGGATTTTTTGGGTCTTGCAAATTTGACAATTCTGGCAAGGGCAAGAAACCTTATATCAAAACGTACAGGTCGACATTTAGCTCTAACGGATATACCTCTTAATGATGCTAAAACATTTGAATTACTTTCAAATGGTGAAACTGTAGGCGTGTTTCAATTAGAAAGCCCCGGAATGAAAAGGCATGTCCAAGACCTGAAGCCATCTTCTTTAGGTGATGTGGCGGCTATGATTGCTCTATATAGGCCGGGCCCAATGGAACATATTGATACTTTTATCGAGGCTAAACATGGAAGAAGTCAAGTCTATTATCCACATGAAGACTTAGAAGAAATACTTAAAGAAACATATGGTGTCATAGTTTTTCAAGACCAGGTTTTATACATAGTACAAAGGTTTGCTGGATTCTCTCTTGGGCAAGCCGATGTAGTTAGAAAGGCAATGGGAAAGAAAATCCCTGAAATCATGATGGAAGAACGTGAACGATTTATGAAAGGTGCTTTAAATCAAGGGTATTCTCAAGCTGTGGCTGAGAGAGTGTTTGAGCTTATTGAACCGTTTGCGGGATATGCTTTCAATAAAGCACATAGCATAAGTTATGGATTGATTTCATATTGGACCGCTTATTTTAAAGCAAACTACACTGGCGAATACATGACATCACTGCTTAATTCCTATTCTGGTAATGGAGATAGAGTATCTACAGCGGTTATTGAATGCGCGCGGCTAGGAATTAAAATTGAAGGTCCAGATATTAATTCCGGGGAATCAGAGTTCTCCTTGCATGATGATGATGGAAAATTAATAATTCGCTTTGGCATGTCTTCTATAAAAAATGTTGGTGTTTCTGCATTGGAAAAGTTGATTAAAATCAGACATGAACATGGAGAATTTGTTTCTATAGAAGAGATGTGTAGAGTGGGCGATATGACTGGTTTGAACCGCAAAGCTTTAGACAGTTTGATTAAAGTTGGAGCATTTGATTCGTTTGGAGATAGGACTTCAATACTGAGCATAGCCGATAGAGTTACATCATTGGCACAAAGTGAGTCTCATCTAAGAAATTCAAATCAAACCTCAATGTTTGATATGTTTGGTGAATCTGTACAAGCTCCATTAACTAAGATCGAAATCGAAGAAGGACATACGAGTGACAACCAAAAAGGAGAGTGGGAATTAGAATTGTTAGGGGTGAATTTATCTACCAAAGATTCTCTAGCTTTGATTGCCTCTAATGCAGACTCTAATACAGTGGTTTCTCGTGACTTAATTCAATCGAACATGAGTAATCGTAAAATTAAGATTGCTGGGCAGATTCAAACTGTCTCTTTCAGAAATACACGTGAAGGAAAGGCATTTTCGATTGTCAATGTAAGCATGCTTAATGGCTCTATAGAAGTTTTCGTATGGGAAGAATTACTGGCAACAACGAGGGAAATACTCAAAGATGGAAAACCTATTAAAGTAACAGGAATGGTAAAAAACAGAGGCGAAGATCAACTCAGTATATCTGCTGCTGATATTAGTGAGTTCATACTTAAGGAAATGCCTTTTGATGAGTCAGATAAACCAGCACAAGACCTTGAGTCAAGCTTGTTCTTGGATAATAAAAAAGAAACTCAAATAAATGAAATAAAAAATGTCGAAAACGCTAAATTTCAGGTGTTGTCGACAAATGGGGTTGATGTGAATAAAGAGATTGAAAATAGTACTACACAAGATACAAACTTCTTACAGAAAAAATTATTAATAACTATCATTGAGTCAAAAAAAGTGGAATCAGATAGAGTATTACTTAATAATTTAATTCGTGAATTACTAGAACATAATGGAAGTGATGATGTGGAAATGGAAATTAAAACAGAGAATAGTGTAGTCACATTAGCATGGCCATTAATTAAGGTGAAAGCAACTACTGAACTGGCAGAATACGCTTCTGAAATATTAGGCGAATCAGGATCCGTTGCTTTGTCTGGGCACTAATAAGTCACTTTTTAAACTCTTTATATCACGCCCCATTGATTTAATTTTTCTGCAGTTGCAATTTCATAAAACTCGATTTCGTTTGACTGGACAAGACTTGCCAGCTCTTTGCTGTATTTATTTGTGATTATGTCAGGCACATCTTTTCTGGGGTTAGTTTCGATCGATTCTTGATCCCATTCAGCGCATACGATTATTTCGGAGCCCGGAGTGCCGAATCCAGTTATCGAAATTGTTGCAGGACTTCTCCCTTTTTGTTCATACTCAGCGCAAACCTTCTTTAATATACCAGCGATTTTCCATGTATCAGGTCTGGTTTTAGGTTTACATATTCTTCGTATACGAAACATTTTTACCTCTCTGTTATTTTAAAATATTAATCTAAACTGCAGTTCTACCACCATCGATATGCACAACTTGACCAGTCATATAATCGCTGGCTTCACTTGCTAAATAAGCTGCTAATACACCAAGGTCTCTCAACTTGCCTACACGTTTAACAGGGATTGTATCCAGGTGTTTTTCGATGGATTTACTATCTGACCATACAGCATTAGTCATTTCAGTGTGGAAGGACCCCGGAGCTAGCCCATTTACTGTAATTCCATATGAAGCCCATTCCAATGCTAGAACCCTAGTAAGCATATTGATTGCTGCCTTAGATACATTATATGGAGCACAGTATGGAGTGCCCTGGGCACCATTACTTGATGAAATATTTATGATTTTGCCATAACCTCTTTTTATCATGTGCGGAGCAACTGCCCTGCACCCATACATTACCCCGTTGACATTAACATCCATTATTTTCTGCCACTCTTCATCGCTTATTCGCGAATCTGGGGTTCTTGAAAGTCTTGCAGGATTTGGTACTTGATCTGGTATAGGTACTAAAGGGAGAAAGTGCAAAGCGCCAGCATTATTAACCATAATGTCAATTTGCCCAAATTCAGCGATTGTGTTTTTAACAAGATTATCTACCTGACTTGAGTCTGATACGTCAGTTATGAAAGCGATGCAGCGATTTCCTTTTTCAATCACCTCTTGTTTTACCGATTCGATTTCCTGTGCTGTTCTTGCCGCTAATGAGATGTCAGCTCCACAATCTGCCATAGCTAAAGCGATTTCTCTTCCGATTCCTCTACCACCACCAGTTATGACAGCTACTCGACCAGTTAGGTCCATTTCTTTTAACAATTTACACTCCATTTATTCAATTAATCTTTTCTTTGACGGTAACTTAGACCTAATATATTATTTTCCTATAAAGATATTACAATTTAATTCAAATATCTGTAAGGTACCTAGAAATTCATCGAAAATACGAGAGCCTGTATGCCTATCCTGTTAATAACAAAAATAGAAATTACCCAATATAGAATTCCATACAAAGACGGGGTTAGTACGGAGATGAATGTTTTTCATGAGCCTGGAAGAACTACTGGAGGACGGTAACTGTCTTAGTTGAACTTTATGAGTAACAAAATTGCGATCGTCGGTGTAGGCGAGTCAGACGAAATTGGAAAAGTCCCAGGTAAATCATCCCTTCAACACCATGCTGAAGCCGCCTACAACGCTTTGGAAGATTCAGGAATCTCAATTGATCAGGTTGATGGTCTTTTAACCGCCGGCTATTCATCTATGGTAGTAGCTGAATATTTAGGAATAACGCCAACATATACTGATAGTACAAATGTAGGAGGATCATCTTTTATAATTCATATTGCCCACGCAATGGCTGCAATAAGAGCAGGGTACTGTAAAGTTGTTCTTGTGACTCATGGGCAGGCGGGACGTAGTGCGCGTACTAAAGCTGTTGCAGACCCTGCAGAGCCAGGAGCCCAGTTCGAAGCACCATATGGGATAATAAATGCACCCGCTGCGTACAGCATGGCAGCTTCGCGATATATGCACATTTATGGAGAAGATAGAACTCGAGATGCTATGGCCGAAATTGCCGTAGCCACTAGGAAGTGGGCGCAGTTAAACCCCAAGGCTTATTTACGTGATCCGATGACAAAAGATGATTACCATAATTCCAGATGGGTAGCATGGCCTTTCCACTTACTGGATTGTTGCATCGTTACGGATGCAGGAGGGGCGTACGTTATTACGTCGGCTGAGGTAGCAAAGGATTTGAAAAAGCAGCCGATCTGGGTTTTGGGAGCTGCTGAAAGCCATGATCATGCCATTATTAGCCAAATGCCTGATTTAACCTCACCTATATCTAAGAATACTGGAGCCCGTGCTTTTGACATGGCTGGTATGGGGCATTCAGATATTGACTTGGCAATGATCTACGATTCGTTCACATATACTGTTTTGGTTACCCTGGAAGCATTAGGTTTTTGCAAGCCGGGTGAAGGTCCAGAATTCGTGGCTAATCAACGCACAGCACCAGGAGGAGATTTTGCTATGAACACGTCTGGAGGAGGCTTGTCTTACACTCATTCTGGTATGTATGGAATGTTCTTGGTTTTAGAGGCAGTGAGACAATTACGAGGTGAGACTGGAGCCCGTCAGCTTACATCGCCGAAAACTGCTCTAATTAATGGAACAGGAGGATATCTTTCATCAGCCGGCACAGCCATATTAAGTGTTTAATAAAATCTATGAACAACTATAAAAAAATAATACCAATTCCACAAGGAGAGTCTGAGTTTTATTGGAATAAAACCTCACAAGAACAACTGTGGCTTAGAAAATGTAATAGATGCTCCGAGGCATATTTTTACCCAAGAGATATTTCTCCTTGTTGTTTTTCGCGCGATACAGAATGGACGCAATCAAGCGGGCGCGGGAGATTGTATGCATTTTCAATTATTTACCGATCTCCTAATCAAGGTTTTCAGGAAGAAGCACCTTTTATCGTTGCTATAATTGAGCTGGAAGAGGGTCCTCGAATGACTAGCAACATCGTTGGGGTTGATACCCCTAGCCCAGACAAACTTAGAATAGGTATGCCAGTCACGGTTGTTTTTGATAAGATTACCGACGAATTAAGCCTGCCAAAATTTATATTGGCGAAAAGCTAAATTAATTAATGGAGTAAATTTAGGAATGAATAACATTCAACTCAAATCTGTTCTCAAGTTATCGTCATCGGTTTTTATAATTCTGCTTTTATCGGTGATGATTGTCGCTTGTTCTGGAACTGGATCCGAAGAGCAACAAGAAGAGGATTTCTCAACTGATGTAACGTTTTTTACCGGGCAATCCGGAGATGAAGAATATACGGGTGAAGCAAAACCTGTGGTGGCGGGAGAAGCAAAAGGATTTGAAACAGCCAGCGTTATGAGGAACAAAAGAGCATCTCATGGCGCAGTACTACTTAAGGATGGACGAGTTTTTGTAGTTGGAGGACAAGGTTCAGGCAGCCAGAGAGGCATCATTTATACTTCAGCAGAGGTGTTTGACTCTAAGTCTGGAGTATGGGAAACGGCAGGCGATATGGAGGAACACCGCCATGATTTGTGTGTAGCAGTATTGTTAGATGGAAGAGTATTGATCTCTGGAGGAAGGGGTAATTTGAATATGGCTATACCTACATCAGAGATATATGACGCTGATTTAGGTACTTGGAGTTCAACAGGAGAATTATTTACTGAACGAGATTATATGCCCTGTACTTCTTTGAATGATGGCAGAGTTTTAATCACTGGGGGCGAGGGTCGAGATTATCAAGACTTAAGCTCCGCTGAAGTTTATGACCCTGCAAAAGGTGAATGGGAATCTGTTCTTGACATGTCTGTTACTAGAGCAAGACACACTGCAACTTTATTAGATGATGGCAGAGTTTTAATTACTGGTGGAGGGAAATTAGACCCTCCATACGAAAAAAGTGCTGAGATATTTGACCCTACTACAAACACTTGGACCGTAGTGCCTGAAATGTTTGTAGGTAGAGCTGATCATTCAGCAGTATTGTTGGATGATGGCAGAGTATTAGTAGTAGGAGGTAGGGGTAAAAAATTAACTAGTGAAATTTATGACCCTGAAATGAATACATGGGAGAAAACAGGTAGCACAATAAAACCTCATGCTGAAGCGTCAATTATCAGATTGAGTACAGGGAAAATACTAATTACAGGCGGAATAGGCTATGGACTGCGTGCAGCTGCATTGTATGATCCATCTACTGGTGTTTGGGAAGAAGTTGAAGATATGAATAACGATAGATACAGACATGAAATGATTCGGCTAAAGAGCGATTTAATATTGATAATAGGTGGGCAAGGTAAAGGTGGAGTGACTGCCGAGGTGGAGAGTTTTACTCCATAAAGGTTTTCATATTTACCTCATATAAGGTTTCTGTTCAAAAGACCCTAACCAAAAATACCACAACAACCGCTATAAGTAATATAGTCCCAATTGCTACTAATAGATTATCCAATTTAGCTCCTATGAGGTTACTTACTAACTTGATTCCCTAGACCTTAGTAAGTTAGGTGTATTCAATTCTTTACTTTCATCAACCATCCTCAAATATTACCATTCCAGTAACCTTCAGCTACATGTTAAATCTGAAGGAATGGATGCGAATTCTGGCCATTATCATAGATTAGTAGACGGAAAAATCAAAGAATTTTGGATATATGATGATAGCCAGAAATTTTCTTATGTAATGAAAGCTATATAACACTTAGTCCATATGCCTGGAGTAATAAATAAAGGAATCGATCTATAATTGTAAGAAAAGGTTTTCCTTATTCAATCACAGTATCTATAAACCACTCAAAACAGTTGATTTTAAGTTCAAAATAGAGTGGTGCGCTTGGAGGGATTCGAACCCTCGGCCTCCGCCTCCGCAGGGCGGCGCTCTATCCACTGAGCTACAAGCGCATAGTATTGTATGTATTATACCTCTTAATATTTCACGCTAATAATTCGGGTATAAATCGCTAATAATTCGGGTATAAATCGCTAATAATTCGGGTATAAATCTGGGTTATTAATAATGAGGACAGGATATCGTTGGTTCCAACCTATT